>FWPV01000852.1_pt1 | contig 90783 bp, 72 predicted proteins | sample 2228371 | NCBI WGS metagenome assembly FWPV01 (sample SAMEA103939776, study PRJEB20133) | metagenome
GTTACCCTCCGAATCCACCGCGACGCCGGCGGGGGCGAACAATCCGGTCTCCGAACGCACGTCCCGTTTGTTCGAAGGGTAGTTGATGAGAGCCCGGTAGAAGTCCTGCTTATCGCTTTGTCCGATGACGAGGTCGGCTCGCGCGCCGGCGCGCAACTTGCGGATATCGCGGAACCAGAGGACCCGGTTGTTATTGATATCGGCGACGTACAAGCCTGGAGTCTCGGTGGTGTTGTCGACCGCCAGACCAATGCTGAGGCTGCCGGTCGTCACTACGCCTTGAGCGAAAAAGAATTCGCGGCCTTCAATCAGATTTTGTGAGTTGTAGGAGAAATCCTCCTGCCCCAACACCACCGACGCCGCTCTGAGATTCCCGCCCCGGAAGACCAAAACACGGTGATTCCCGCTGTCCGCCACATAGATATCGGATCCTGAAACGCAAGCTCCAGACGGGCTTGAGAAGGTCTCCCGGGTTGGCTCCGCCTGACCCCGGTTCGGGTCTGAACTCACGAAATCGTGCTGCCCGAAGACCTCCGCTGCCCGCGGGGAGAAGGATACCTCCTCGGCCGGCCACTGATCGAAAGGATCGTAGCGCACAATCCGGTTCGCAGGACCGTCGAGAATATACGGCACATCGCCCACAATGAACAGCGACTGCGCCGGTCCCCTCTCGCGGGTTCCAATGCTGAAAGGCGAGACGGTTCTCACTTCCTCCTTCCCTGTGGGACCCGCGCCCAAAATGCGCGCCGCCGGCTTGCCGTTCTGATCGAACGGCGGGGTGTAGACGAGTACGCGCCTTAAAGCATCCGCCACAAAGAGCCGTCCGCGGGAATCGAAAGCGATGCCGGCGGGCTGCACCAAACCGTCCTTGACAGCGGGCCGGAAGACGCCTTCCTGCGAGGGCACGGGACGGTTCGTAGTGAAATCCGGCTGTCCCAGAACGAGATCCGCCGCGGGACCGTTGGCGCCGCTGCGCAGTGAATCCGCCGGATAGCGAAGAACCCGGTTATTGGCGGCATCCGCAACCCACAATGCGCCGGCTGAATCGATGGCCAAGCCGACATAAAAGACCGCGCCGCTGCCCGCCGTTGCGAGCGTGCGCGCCGAAATCCCGCCCGCATTGGCGGTGGTGGTTGAGAAACTCGTCTGCCCGATCACCATGTCGGGCACGCGTACGTCGGCTCGCTGGTCGAATGGACGCGGGAATCGAAGGACCCGGTTGTTGCCCGCATCGGCGACATAGAGATTCCCCGAGGCGTCGACAGCCAGTCCGACGGGAAAAGCAAGACCGGTGCTGAACCCTGTGGAAGGACCCTGGGGGCTCGTAGAGTACTTATCCCGCTGCCCGAGGACGATGTCGGCGGGCATGCCGTTGCGCAAGTTAGCCGCGCTCGCCCAACCGAGCACGCGGTTATTTCCCGTGTCGGCGACATACACCGCGCCGGACGAGGGGTCCACCGCCACGCCATAGGGCTCGCTCAGTTCGCGCCCTTCCACCAAATTCGGCTGGCTGGTGGAAGCGGAGTTAAGCGAGTGCCCGATAATCCGCGCCGGATTGGGATTCAGGATTAACTGCGCCATGGCGCAGCCTGCGAACAAGAAACAGGCCAAAACGCGCATAGAAACTCCAGCCTACCAGAACAGCGGGGTTACGTATCCCGAGCGCATCCGTTCTACTCTCATAGATATGCGTACGATTGCGGGTTTGTTCTTCTCAGCGGTTCTGCTTCTGGGGCAGCCGTGGCAGCGGCATGCGAAACCGGAAGATGCAGGCTTCTCTTCGGCGCGGCTGGAAGCTTTGCGGCAGTGGCTCTCGACCGGCGGCACGACAGCCATGATGGTGGTGGCGGACGGCAAGTCCCTCTTTGAATACGGCGACCTGACCCACCTCAGCTATCTGGCTTCCGTGCGCAAGAGCGTACTGGCGATTTTGTACGGCAAGTACGTCGCCAACGGAACCATCGACTTGAACAAGACTCTCGCGGATCTCGGCATGGACGATCGCGAGAAACTGCTGCCGCGCGAAAAGCAGGCGAAAATCGAGCACCTGATCACTGCGCGCTCGGGCGTCTATCATCCGGCGTCCAACCCCGGCGACGCCACGGCGAGCGCTCCGCCCCGCGGCTCGCAGAGACCGGGTTCATATTTCCTGTACAACAATTGGGACTTCAATGCCGCCGGAGCGGTTTTTGAAAAACTCACCGGGCGAGACATTTATGACGCCTTGGAATCGGACTTGGCGCGCCCGATCGGGATGGAGGATTTCGACCGCGGGCGGCAGAAGAAAACCGGCGACTTGAAGCGCTCTCAGTACCCGGCTTATCACATGTGGCTTTCGACGCGGGACATGGCGCGTATCGGACAGCTCATGCTTCAGGAGGGCGAATGGCAAGGCAAGCAGGTGGTGCCGCGCGAGTGGGCGCGCCGAATCGTCTCGCTGATCACCCCGCACCGCGAGATGAATCCGCCTTCAGCAAGGTCTTTGGCCGTCCCCACGCGGTGGGGATACGGCGTGATGTGGTGGGTGTGGGACGCTCCCGCATCCGAGGGTCCCTTCCGCGGCGCCTACACGGGGATGGGAGCAGGCGGGCAGTACATCACCGTACTGCCGGAGCTCAGATTGGTCGTCGCTCACAAAACAGACATTTCCAGATCCCGTGCCGTGTCGGGAGCGGAATACTTCACCATCCTGCAAATGCTGGTGACTTCGCGCAGGTGAAGGCGCGTCAGTTTCCGGCCATTTCCTCTTCCTTGTAGATGTAAGCGCCTAGGTTGGTTCCGATCAGGATCTCCACCAGCCCGACGGCAACGCCGATGAGCATGAGCCGCAGGGGGAACAACTCCCCCACCGCAGGAGGTATCAGCGCCAGAACGTAGCCCGGAATCCACACCGCCACGGCGGCATTGAAAGCGGTCTTCGGGCCGGGTCCGAAGCGGGGGCGGATCGCTGCGTACAGCCACACAGCGACAATGCCCATCGCAAAGCCCCAGATGTTGTAAACGATGATCGGGAATAGCTGGTCGCCCATGGACTTCCCCAGGGCCTTCATGGCTGCTTCCCATTCCTTGGCGAGCCACAATCCATTGACCAGGAATTCGGAGATGTTAATCACCAGACCGGCGAGTAGACCTCCGCCGATCACCCGAGCGCAGTTGATCTTGCCCATAACGCCCTCCCTCTTCAGGCGCGCGCACTGGAACCCGGGGAGCGGGCCCGTCGCCCGTCCTCCAAGTATCCGATATTTCTCAAACGGGCGCCACCAGTGTGTAGGCCGAAAAGCCCGTCGGGCGCATGACGTCGTACTGCACGCGCTGCGCATCTTTGATGGCGACCGGTACGGGGACTTCCACGCTGTCGCCGGGGTTCATCGGCGGCAACGGAGCTTCCCGCTGCTCCATGGGAAGCCCGCCGAACCCGTAAACCGTCCATCGCAGCTTGTATCCCACGAGACGGTAGGCTGGAATCCGCTTGCGGGTTTGAACTGTGACACTGCCCCCGGCTGGGCGCACGGACTCAATTGGGCTGGATTCGGCGCGCAGCGCTTCATAAGAAGGCTTGGCGGCGCCATACACATCCACCACTCCGTGCACGCGCTGTTTCATCACCCCAAGCCCCTTGTCGCCCATGTGAGTGCGATAGTCGTTATAGCAGAAAAAGATGAGCCCGCCGACGTCCTCGCACTCGCGGAAGATGGCGTTGTGGTCTTTGAGGACCGCGAGTCTCTTGGCGTCGCCGCCGTCGTGTCCCGGGGCGCACTCGCAGTAGCCGTATTCGGAAACGACGATCATCTTGCCTGGGAACGCCTTGCGGATCGCTTCGAGGTTTTTCCGCACGTCCTCGAGCGTGCCTTTCTGCCAGCTTTCCCAGTATTCGTTCCAGGAAATGAAGTCGAGTTCTCCCGCCACGTCGTTTTCGGGGGTCGTTCGAAGCGAATGGGAAGCATAGGTCAAGAGGCGGTGCGGATCGAGCGCCCGGGCTTCTTTGGCCATGCGGCGCACGAACTGTTTGGCCACGGGATTCTGCCCGTTGACCTCGTTGCACAGACCCCAGCAGAAGATGGAGGGGTGATTCCGGTCCCGGGCAATCATCTCACGCAGTTGCTCCAGGGCGTTGTTCATCAGGACGGGGGAAGGCTCGCCTTTCATGCCGCGGAACGTGGCGCCGCCCCAGACGGGAACTTCTTCTTGCATGAGAATCCCGTGACGGTCGCAGTAATCGAGCACCCGCTTGTCCTGCGGCCAGTGAACGCGCGTGAAGACGCAGTTCAGGTGCTTCATGTCGGCATGGTCATGTTCGATCCAGGAGGACGGCTCCGCCATTCCGTACTGGGGATGGCTGCCCGCCATGCGCTCTACGCCGTGCAGCCGTACGCGTTCGCCGTTGAGATAAAGCCCGGTTCCGCGGAGCTCGATTTTGCGGATGCCGAAGGTGGAGTGAATCGTATGGTCCGGCGTGGACGCGGTGACGCGGTAAAGATGCGGGTGGTCGAAATGCCAGAGCTTTGGACGCTGGACGGTGATGTTTCCCTGCCCCGATGAGAAAGTGGCGGTGGCGACGATCTCTCCCGTAGCTTCCTCGGCGATTTCGCAGCGCACGGGCGGCGATCCGCCGCGGACGAAGGCGCGAATGTCAAGGCGAGCCGTGCCGGCTGCGAGGTCCGGTATGGCGTCGACTTCAATTCTCTCCAGGTAGACGCGCGGCGTCACGAGGAGCCGCACCGGGCGGTAGATGCCCCCGTCGGGCGTCCAATCGAAGGACTTGCCGCGGGGCATGATGTCCTCATTGAACGAATTGTCCACCCGGACTTCGATCATGTTCCGGGCGCCGTACTGAATCGCTTGAGAAATGTCGAAGGCGAACGCCGTATACCCCTTCCCCTTGTGGGCGCCCACCTCCTTTCCATTCACCCGGACGGTCGCGGTGTGGTAAACGGCTTCGAACTCGATCCGCACCGTCCTGCCTTTCCACTCCGCCGGAGCGTGAAAGGCGCGCCGGTACCAAGCCACGCCCATGTACTCGGCTGTTTCCGGCGCCGTTTGCCAGGTGTGCGGCACGCGCACTTCAGTCCAAGATTTCGAGGCGTCGACACGGAATTGCCACACCCCGTCGAGTGAGACTTCGATCGTAGGTTGGGGTACCAGCGAACCGGCGCCCGATGCACCCGCGGCGGGCAGCGCCGCCAGCGCGCCGCCCCACAAGAAACCACGTCGCGAAGCGTTCTTCATCCCCCAATCTTCGAATTTCGGGGACAGGCAACGCAATCCCCATTCTCCCTGCCCGGAACGCGATTTCGGCCCCTTGTCGCCGAAGTTGAGATAATCGTGAGGCATGACCAGGCGTGAGGTGGGGAGGACGGCGGCGGTTTCGGCGCTGTCTTATACCCGGATACTAGGCGCGAACGAACGCATAGGATTGGGCGTCATCGGCACAGGCGGGCGCGGCGTGCACGTCATGACCAAATTTCAACTTCAGCCCGAAGTCGAGGTTCGTGCGTTGTGCGACGTGTACGCCGTGCGCCTCGATCAGGCGAAGGAGAAGGCGCCACAAGCCCGGACATTCGCCTACCATGAGAAACTGCTCGAACTGAAAGAAGTCGACGCCGTGCTCATCGGCTCGCCGGACCACTGGCATAAGCAGCACGCCGTCGACGCCATGCAGGCAGGCAAGGACGTGTACGTGGAGAAGCCGCTGTGCCGCGTCATCCGCGAAGGCTTGGAAATGGTGAAAACCGCGCGCGTCACGAACCGCATCTGCCAGGTCGGTTTGCAGCAGCGCAGCGGACAGGTGTACATCGAAGCCCGGGAGCGCTTCATACGGTCCGGTATGATCGGCTCGGTCGTCCATGTGAAAGCGTTCTGGAATAACCAGCCTGTGAGCGCCAGCCGCCGGACGAGTTCCCTGCCCGCCGGGAAGCCATCGAATTTGGATTGGGCGCGATTCCTCGGCCCGGTGAAGTGGCGGGAGTGGAATCCGATGATGTACTTCAACTTCCGCGCGTTTCTCGAATTCAACGGCGGTCTAATGACCGATTTTGGCCACCACTGGATGGACGTGGTTCACATGTTTTTGGGCGAGCGCCCGCCGCATGGCGTTTCAGCCAGCGGACTGTGGCTGGCTAAAGACGGCCGCACAGCCCCCGACGAAGTGGTGGCGCTGTTCGATTACGACGGCTTCCACGCCGTTTTCGAATCCCTGCGCATCGGCAACCCCGGCGAATACGGGGTTGAGTTTTATGGCGACAAGGGCAAGCTCTTCATCAACCGCAACCGGTATGAGTTTACTCCCGCTGCGAAAGGCGCCGAGAAAATCGCGGCGAAGTTCCCAGGCGACATCACCGTGGACCACGTGCGCAATTTCCTCGACTGCGTCAAGAGCCGGAAGCTCCCCAACGCCGACGTGGCGCTGGCTTACAAGTCCGTGCAGCCCCCGCTGCTCGCCGTGCAATCGATGCTCGAGAAACGCCGCATCAAGTGGGATCCCGACAGGGAGGAGGCGCTGCCTTTTTAGACCGTGTGGCGCCTCTCAAAACTGTAAACGAAGCGAAAGCTGAACGCGCCGTGCAGGGTGCGACGCCACAGCCCGGCCGAAAAACGGCGACGAGAGTGCTCCCACGAAGTTCTGATAGTTAACCCGGTTGAGCAGGTTGAAAGCGTCCAGTGCAATCACGGCGCGCGGGCTCTTCTCTTTTTTCTGCGGCCGGAACAGGAATTCGCGGCTCCACCTCAAATCCATGACTTTCAAACTCGGGCCATTCCCGCTGTTGCGACTCACACCGGGAGGGCGGTCGAGAGCCATGCCATCGCGGTTTTCATCGCCTCCGGTAGTAATGTTGTACGGGACGCCTGACGAAACAGACACAGAAAGGCCGAAGATTGCCCAGCGGTGAAGCGCGAAGGTTCCCAAGAGATTGAATTGGTGGCGGCGGTCCGCATCGGTCCGTCCCCACTCGCCTGAAGGCGCATAACTTGCCGCTGGAAACCAATTCACTCCCCCGGTGTCGCTCTGCGCTTTGCCAAAAGCGTACTGGACGATGACCATATGACGGGATTGGAATTGGCCTCGGAGTGTGAATTCCAACGCATTGGCCTCTACTCTCCCGGCGGACTCGATGAGGCGCAGGGTGCTAAATCGGGCGTCCGGACGGCGGCCAAAGGAGGGAGGCAAGGGCGCATTGCCGTCGCGGGAACGGAACTGCCGGACGCCCCTCACGCCCGTATAGTTCACGGCGAGCGTCGTGCGCGACGCCAGCAGGCGCTCTACACCGGCGCTGAACTGCATGGTTTCCGGTAGCTGCGCTCCGGGACCGAGGCGGTGCACGCTGGTGGGCAGCGCGTCAAGCGGCGCGCGGCTTAAATCGGATGGAATCTCGTCGGCGGTCAGGACGTAGCGGCGCAACCGTGAACCGTCGTACCGCAGGATGTCCCATATGGGACCGGGACCGGAGCGGTCAAAAAAGAACCCTCCGCCCGCGCGGAGCACAGTGTTCTGAGAACGGCGTGGAGCGTAAGCTATCGCGAGGCGGGGAGCGAAATTCGTATTGTCGCCAAAATGCCCCTGCCAGTCGTAGCGGAGACCGGCGGCGATCGAGAGGTTCGGCCGGACTTGCCACTCATCTTGAAAGAAGCCGCCCACGTTTTTTTCCACAAACACAACGCGGGGATCGCCTCGCTGGACGACCGCCGCAAAAGGCCGGTTCGCGGCAAAGTCTTGCAGCGAAGCGAATGACAGAACGCCAGCCTGGTTCGTCCGGTCCGCCAATCCGCGCCGGCTCCAATCCGGGATATTCAGACCGTACTTGAGGGAGTGCCGGCTCATCGATTGCGTCAGCAGCCACGTAATCGAGGTGTGGAGTTCGGTCTGGAGACGGTCCGCCTGAGCGCCTCCGCCGGAGAACGCGCCGGTGACGATGATGTGCGGCGCGGCGCCGTTGCTATGATTGGGCGCCCAATAACGCCCCACAAGGATGCGAAATTGCGAAAGCAAGCGCCGGCTCAGGAGCGCCCGGTGATTCACAATGAATTCATCCTCCCGAAAGCGGGATTGCACCCCGGTTTCGGCCAATGCGGACCCACCTACGCCATTGTTGTTCTGCCAGCGGTCCTGGAAGTTGTACTGCCAAAACATCGCCTGGCGTGCGCCTGCCTGACGGCTGATGCGGAGGGAAGCCACGGTGTTGACTTGGGGCCGTGGCACATTTTGGCGGATGACGCCGGTTGGGCCCTGAGCGAAGACGATAGCCACTAGGTCGTCCTCTTCGCGGGCGCCGGAGAATAGGAAAGTGGTTTCCTTGCTCTTCAGAAATGGGCCGAACAAGCTGCCTTCGATGATGCGACGCTGCTCCTGTGGTCGCTGTTGCGCGAAGGCGTCCCGGGCATTCAGACGGTGGTCCCGGAAGACAAGATTCAGCGTCCCGTGATAACTGTCGGCGGAAGACTTCGTGATGACCTCGATGCGTCTCCGGCTCCAGCGGGGATATTCGGCGGTGTAAGGATTGTTGTTGATGCGGATCTCTTGGATGGCGCTGGCCGTGAGTCCGGTGTTGCGCATTTCCATCCCGTCGACAATCAGCGATGTCCCCGCTCCGCCCGCCAAGCCGGGGTCAAGAAACCGGCTCATAGCCTCTAAATAGTTCAAGTCCAGGAACGGCAGGCTGTCCAACATCGAGCGGTCGACAGAAATCGTATCCACGTTCTTGCCGGGCTGAGCCGCAACCGGCGATCCCCTTTCGTCGACGTCCAAGCGCTCTTTCAGCGACGCCAGAGACAGCCGCAGCGTGATCGGAGCAGGGTCCCGGGCTCCGATTCGGATTCGCCTGCGCACCGTGTCGAAGCCCGGCACGGAGCACTGAAGCTCGTAGTCTCCGGGCGTCAGGTGGTCGAAGCGGAAAGCTCCTGTCGTTCCGGTTTCGGTTGAAAACTCCGCGCCCGCAGCCTTCAAAAGGACGCGCGCGCCCGGAACGGCTGCAAGCGTGGGGTCCACGACAACACCCCGCAACGACGCGGCGGGCGCCGGAGAGATTGAAATCCAGAACGCCGCAGCAACACTCGCTACGAATCCTCCTCTCACGCTGTCCGCACCCCGACTTCAAGAATTCGCGTTGCGGCAGCAGCCAGGTGTTCGACGAACTCAGCCAGCAGGCACTGCCGGTGGCCGGTTTCCGCAGCCAGCGTCAGATAAGGAGACATCACGGTGGCGCGAAGGACGAAAATGCCTTCGCGCTTGTAACCGGCGGGATCCAAGCCCGCCCGGCGCAGCAAATCCGATACGGCGGCTTCGGAGTACTGCGGCAGGTGGAAGCGCGTCCGGGAAACGAAGAACGGCTGGGAATAGCTGTAGTCGCGCTCGCCCAATTCAGCTTCAATCGTAAACTCTTTGTAGACCGCTTCCCCTAAGGCGTTGGCGCGTTCGAGCGAAGGATCCTCACGCGGCGCAATCAGGAAACACACGATATTCGTGTCGGGCGGGGACTTCGTCACCGGCACGAAGCGAAAGCCCGGCGCCTCACGGTTGGCGCGGCAGGCGGCATCCCAATGGACTAAGCGCTCGTGCAACTCCCTAGCCGCAAGCAGCGATGCGCGGCAAATCTCTCCGTACCCGCTTTGATCGGGCGGTATGAGACGGTGGGAAAGCCAGCAGGCGGCTGCGGACGCGCCGGGCTTGGAACCTTCAAGGATGTAGGGTCCGATATTCGCCGGCGGATGATACACTCGCGCCTGCACGTTGTCCTCTGTAGTCACCGTGATGTACGGCGCCTCTTGGGTCAGGTAGTGTCTCACCCGGTCATTGCGGAATGCGATGACCCCGCATGGGTACGGCACATAGCCCATCTTATGCGGGTCCACGGTGATCGATTCGGCGCGCGGGAAGGCGCGAAAAGCTTCCAAAACATCGTCGCTGCCCCACTGGAGGCGGACCGACCTTTGGTAGTGTCCGCGGCGGATCTCGATCGTGCGGGAGACAAACGAACGCGGATCTCCGGCGCCCAGCACAGTGCGAATGTAGCCGCCCCAAGCGGCGTCCACGTGCAGCCAGAAGCTGAACCCGTCCCGGTTCTCACACTGCTCGCGCAACCGGTCAATCTTGTGGATAGGATCTACCGCGCCTTCCTCCGTGGCGCCCGCGACGCCGACCACAGCCAGAGGGAAGCAGCCCTGCTTGCGAGCCCGTAATAGCTTCTCCTCAAGATCCCGAACTTCCATGCGGAAGTGGGAATCCACCTCCACCAGCCAGACGTTCTCGCGCCCGATGCCTAGAATGTCCGCGCACTTCAAGACGCTGTAGTGCGCGGTGCCCGGCGCCAGAATCACGGGCGGATACTCGTGGAATGCGCGCCCCGTGCCGGAGTCGCGCAGGCTGTAGGCGCTCGAGTGCAATAGCTGCCACGCGCGCGCCGGAGCGGCGTTTTCGGTCAAGTGAAAGTGCTGGCGCACGGCTTCGATGAAGCGGGGCAGAAGAAAGGTGGCGGAATTGGGCTTCAGGGACAGCAACTGCCAGCCGTCGAGCGCCTGCACCGGCACGGCTTCCGTCGCTCCGGGAAGCTTGACGGAGACGGAGATGCCTTCCCGCACGGCGGCTTCCCGCACGGCAAGCGGAAAATACCGGATGGCGCGCGCCACCCACAGGGCTTCGAGGTTCGCCACGGTGCCGCCGCTCGTGATGTGCGCCCAGCCGAATTCCTCTCGCGTCTGCCGGTGGTGCGCGCCCGCGGGCGGCGGCGGGCGGTAGCCGAGCAGGCGCAGCACATCCGCCGCCACCTCCAGTTCCCACTCCACTGTCACCGGCGCTGCTTCCGGCGTCACGTTATTCGGGTTGTACAACATCCCCGCGAAGTAACCAAGCACGGAGGGAATCGTCTGGTCCGACAGCATGTGAGCGACGTAGCGCGGGCTGTAGAAAGGGAAGTGGCGCTTTAGCCGCGCCAGCATCTCATTCAGTTGTTGTAACAAGGCGTCGTTGAACTCGACGGCGTCGCGCCTCATTTGCTGGGTGATGGTGATTTCGTCGGACGGATAATAATTGCGCCGCCAGTGGAAGTAATCCCGCAGGATGAACAGGATCATCTCCTCTTCCAGACTGGCGTTCTCCGCTTTTGGTCCCAGGAACCACGCCGCGAGCTTGCGGGTTTGCGTCCGGGAGCCGGCAATGCGCTCAGCCATGGCGTCCTCCGTTCATTGGAGCAAGCGGCGTTCCAAAAGGGCGGCGAAATTCTCGCCCGATTCGGTCCACAGCAGGCGCTTCTCGACGGGCAACGCGGCGTCCAAATCGTGCGACAGCTTTAACAAACTCCGAACGTTCGATTCGGCGAAGCGGGCGCTCCCGGCAAGCGCCGGATCCGGCAAGAACAGGGAGTCGATGCCGCAGAAGATCCGGATGTGCTCGCCCGAATCGGAGACGAATTCCGCGCCGCGGCACTGAATGAGCACACGGGATGGCGCCAGCGACCAGTCGTCCTTGCGTTGCCAGAGATCCCAAGCGGCTTCGAGCTCATAGCAACAGTCGGGATTCAGAAACTGGCGGACCACCTCCGCGAGCGCCGGGGCTTCCGGAACCGCTGGGAACATCTGTTCGAACACCACCGGTTCGGCGTACTCGACCGCGTACACCCGCATCAGGCTGGGGGCTTGCGTCAACCGGGAGAATGGGAACGCCGCCAGAACCTGCTCGAAATAATGCGGCATGGCGGGCGGCGAATATCCGCGCAACCAGTAGGAAAGATAGAGTTGATCGGCCACGATCCCAGAGTGGCAGCGGCGGAACCCGGATGCAAGCAGCCTTTGGACCCTTCCGGCGCGATACACTGAAAAACACGCGGATGAAGCGGATCGGGCGGTACGAAATCCTCGGAGAAATCGGCCGCGGCGGCATGGGGGTCGTGTTTAAGGCCAGAGACACGGCTCTAGGGCGGATTGTCGCCATAAAGACCATCCGTCTCTCTGAACTCACCGACGCCGCGGAGCTCGAACGCTTGCGGGAACGCTTGGTCCGGGAGGCGCGCTCAGCGGCGGTGCTTTCCCATCCCGGGATCGTGACCGTTTACGACATTGCCGAGGAAGAAGGCGCCACGCACGTCTTCATGGAGTATGTCAACGGTCCTACGCTCGAAAAGCTGATGGACGGGGGCGCGCTGTCGCGCGAGCTGGTATTGCAGGTGGTTTCACAGACCGCGGCAGCTTTGGATTACGCCCACCGGAGGGGCATCATCCACCGGGATATTAAACCGGCCAATGTGATGATCCACGAGGACGGCACGGTGAAGATCGCCGATTTCGGCGTGGCGAAGATTCTATCCGAGAAGCTCACGCAGAGCGGCGCCATGCTCGGTACGCCGAACTATATGTCGCCGGAGCAGATCCGGGGCGCTCAGCTCGACGGGCGTTCGGATCAGTTCGCCCTCGCCGTCATGACGTACGAAATGTTAACCGGCGAGAAGCCCTTTACGGGCGAGGCGATTCCGACGGTTCTTTTCAAGGTGGTCCAGCAGGATCCGGATCCCCCTTCGCGCTTAAACCCGTCGCTTGGTCCCGCGATTGAGGCGGCTTTGATGCGGGGGCTGCGAAAGAACCCCGCTGAGCGTTATCCGTCCTGCTCGGAGTTTGCTTCGGCGTTCGCGGCGGCTTGCGAGCAGTCGCCCGGGTGGACGCCTATGCACCGCGGCGCCTACTCTAGTATCCCGACTCTGGCCTCGACTCCGGCTTCCAGCCCCACGCCCGAGCCGGCAACCCCCGCGCCGCCCCCTTACCGCCGGAGGCGCGCGGGCGACACGACCACCGAGTCAAGAGCTTCAGGACGGTTCTGGAAACCGTTTCTGGCCGCGGTGATCGGGTTGGGCGTGGTGTTGGGAGTGGTTTTGGTGCTCGATCGCCTGTTGGGACCGGACGCCGCGCGGCAGAGCGCTCCCGCACCGCCTGTTGCGTCCTCGCCTGCCCCGGAAATTTCGCGTCCGAGCCCCTTGCCAGCGCCGCCTGCTCCGGCGCCGAGCACCACCGACTCGCCGGCTGAGCCGGCGCCCGCGGCCGCAGAGCAGACCGCGCCCGAACCCCAGAGCGGGGCGCAGCCCGCCCCGGCGCCCCAGCCTGCAAAACCGAAGCCTGTCGTGGTGCGCCCGCCGGCTTCCGCCGCCGAGCATTTGGTGACCGTGGAGTCAATACCCTCAGGCGCGGTAATTACGTTCGACAACAATCCCTCGATTTCCTGCAAAACGCCATGCACGATGCCGCTGCTCGCCGGCAGGCACTCCGCGCGCGCCAGTCTGGCCGGTTACCGCGATGAATTCAAGTTTTTCGACATCCCCGGCGAAGTGCTTCTCTTCTTCCGCATGGAGCTGCGCACCGGGCAGCTTAGCATCAAGACGGTGCCGCCGGGAGCGTCGATCTTCGTCAACGGGCAGCAACGCCCCGAAAAGACTCCCGCCATCTTGAACCTTCCGCCCGGAAAGCACCGCATCGGCTTGTCGCTTTCCGGGCATCCACATGACGAGCAGGAAATTGAAATCCGGGAGGGGAGTTTGAAAAACTACGTAGTGGATTGGACAGCAAAGTAATCTGGCAGAAATCTATGCGATCAATTTGCGTATTTTTAATGTGCGCCGCCGCGGCGCTGGCGGCCGAAAGTCGTATTGAGACGCTGAGCCCGAACGGGAGGGTGAGGCTCCGTGTCGGAGTGAACGGCGCGGGGCAACTCGAGTACTCGGTGAGCCTTGGCGGCGCCGCGGTGGTCGAGCCCTCGCCGGTCGGAATCACCGTGGATGGCGTTGCGTTGGGGAGCGGAGTGCGCCTCGGCGCCGTAGAGCGATACCGGGTCAACGAAAAGTACCCCTGGAATGGGGTCCATTCGACGGCGGTAAACAACGCCAACGGCGCGAAGATCGCCGTGACCCATGTAGCCAGCAAGACACAGTACACGTTGGAAGTGAGAGCTTATGACGACGGGATCGCCTTCCGGCATGTGGTTCCGGGAAGCGGTTCGAGGGTTCCCGACGAAGCCACCGAGTTCCGGCTGCCTGCGGGGAGCGCGGTTTGGTATCACGATTTCGAAGGCCACTACGAAGGGGTCCATAAGCGGAAGAACGTCGACGAGATAGCCGCCGGTGAGTGGGCTGCGCCGCCGGTGACGTATAAGCTGCCGGGTGGGGCGGGCTATGCGTCGATTACTGAAGGCGCGCTGCTGCGTTTCGCCGGCATGGGTCTCCAAGCTGCGGGCAACCGTACGTTCGCCGCCCGCCTCGGGCATGCGATTCCTCCGTCCTACCCGTTCCGCCTGCGGTACAAGGACGACATCGAGCGGATGAGCAAACCGGCGCCGGTGAACGGAGTCATCACCACGCCGTGGCGCATTGTCATGGCGGGCAGGGATCTGAATACGCTCGTCAACTGCGACATTGTTCACAACGTGGCGCCGCCGCCGGATCCGAAGCTGTTTCCGCAAGGGGCGAGGACTCCCTGGATCAAGCCGGGGCGCGCCGTGTGGAGGTACCTCGACGGCGGCGAGAACACTTTGGAAACGGTGAAGGAGTTTTCGCGCATGGCGGGCGAACTCGGCTTCGAGTATCAGGTGGTGGAAGGATTTTGGCAGAAGTGGACGCCGGAGCAGCTCAAGGAAGCAGTCGACTACTCGCGGCGCTTCGGAGTCGGCTTATGGCTTTGGAAGCACAGCCGGGACTTGCGGGAAGGCGACAGTTTGCGCAACTTCCTTCGCCAGTGCCGGGACGCCGGAGCGGTGGGGGTGAAGCTGGATTTCTATGATCATGAAGCGAAGCCGGTCGTGGAACTGTACGAGGCGGCTCTCACCGCCGCCGCCGAGTTCAAGTTGCTTGTGAATTTCCATGGTTCCAACAAGCCGACCGGAGAAGCGCGCACTTGGCCGAACGAACTGACCCGCGAAGCCGTGCGCGGGATGGAGGGGCGCAAGAACCCCCGCGCCCAGCACGACGCGACATTGCCCTTCACGCGCCAGCTCGCCGGACACGCCGACTACACCCCGGTGCATTTCGGCGAACGGCGGAACGACACCACGTGGGCGCATCAGATAGCCACCGCGGCGGTGTTCACCTCGCCGCTGCTGACCTATGGGGCGCATCCCAAGTCGCTGCTGGCCAATCCGGCGGTGGAAATGATCAAGAGCATTCCGGCGGTGTGGGACGAAACGCGCGTACTGGAAGGATCCGAGATCGGCGAAGTGGCGGCGTTCGCCCGCCGCAAGGGGCAGGACTGGTTCGTAGCCATCGTCAACGGAGTGACGCCGCGGCAAATGAAGATCCCGCTGGCATTCTTGGGAGAAGGCATGCATGAAGCGCTGCTGGTGAGGGATCACCCTGAGGATTCCGGAGCGGTAGCCGTCGAGAAAGCTCGCTTCTCCCGCACGCAGAGCGTAACGGCAGATCTCAAGTCCGGCGGCGGATTCATCGCCCGGTTCCGGAAAGTTCAATAGCTAAGCAGGCGCTCCGCTTCGCGCTCGATATCTTCGGTCTGAGGCAGGATCGCCTCTTCAAGGCGCGGCGCATATCCGATCCAGGTATCGAGCGCGCCCACGCGCCCTACGGGCGCATCAAGCCGGTCGAACAGCTCACAGGCGATGCGGGCGGCGATTTCGGCGCCGTAACCGAACGAAAGCGTATCCTCGTGCGCCACCATCACCCGGCTGGTTTTCGACACTGATTGAGAGATCGTTTCCCAGTCGTAAGGGTTCAGCGTGCGCAAGTCGATCACTTCCACCGTCACCCCCCGGTTACGCTGTTCGATGCGCGTCGCCGCTTGCAAGCTCTTCTGCACAAGAGCGCCGTAGGTGATGATGGTGAGGCTCTGCCCTTGCTTGACTACGTTCGCGCGGCCGAAAGGAATCGTGAAGTCCGGTCCCGGATGAGGCGACCGGTTGTAAGGCTCCCGGTAGAGTTTCTTGTGCTCCAGAAACAGCACCGGGTCGTCGCAGCGGATGGCGGTGCGCAGCAATCCGCAGGCGTCCAAAGCATTGGATGGAAAGACCACGCGCAAGCCCGGGCAGTGGGTGAACAGCACCTCGCCGCACTGACTGTGGTAGATTGCGCCGCCGTTGAGATACCCGCCGATGGCCACACGGATCACCGCCGGGCACGACCAACCCCCGTTGGATCGCCACCGCATGGTGGCCAGTTCATTCCGCAACTGCATCATCGCCGGCCAGATGTAATCGAAGAACTGAATCTCGGCGATGGGTTTCATTCCCCGCAGCGCCAAGCCGATGGCCCGTCCGACGATGCCCGCTTCGGCGAGCGGCGTGTTGAAACAGCGGTCGGGTCCAAACTCCCGCTGAAGCCCGTGCGTCGCCTTGAAAACGCCGCCCTTGCCTTTCACCCGGTCGAGGTTCTGGATGCGGCTGCAATCGGCCACATCCTCGCCAAAGACGATGATCTTGGGATTGCGGCGCATCTCTTCGGCCATCGTGAGATTGATTTCGTCCACCATCGTCCGGGGCTCGCCGCTGAACGCCGGTTTGGCCAGGAAAGCATCCGAGCACGGGTCTACCGATGGAGAATACAGGTGCCGGAGGGCTGTTTCCGGACCGGGCTGCTCCGCCGCGAGCGCCCGCTCGGTGGCTTTGTGAACTTCCTCGTCGATCTCGTGGACGATCACCCGCAGCGCTTGCACATCGAGGATCCCTTCCTGGAGGAGCCACTTCGGGAATTGCGTCACCGGATCCCGCTCGCGCTCCGCCTGACGCTCTTCCTCTGTCTTGTAAAGCTTCTCGTCGTCGGAGAGCGAATGCGAGTACGGACGGATAACATGGGCATGGACCAGAGCGGGACCTTGTCCGGACCGGACGTAAGCGATGGCTTCGGAAAGCGCCGCATGGGAGGCCAGGAAATCGCATCCATCCACTTCGCGCACCAGGAGTCCGGGAAAACACTCCACAAGGCGCGAGATGCTGCCGCCTGCCGTCTGCCGCTCGATGGGAACGGAGATCGCGTAGCCGTTGTCCTCGATCAGGTACAGAAGCGGCAGGCTGTCCAAACAGGCAAGGTTGAGCGACTCCCAGAACTCGCCTTCGCTCGTCGTCCCGTCTCCGCTAGTGACCAGGGTGATTTCCCCGCTATCCGGAGCGAGGCGCCGGCTCGCTTGCGCGCAGCCCACGGCTTGCAAGAACTGCGTTCCGGTGGGCGAAGAGGCGGAAACAATGCGCAAGCCCGGGTGGCCCCAGTGGGAAGGCATTTGACGCCCGCCGGAGGCGATGTCGGCGGCGGCGCCCACCGCCTGCAACAGCATCTGTTCCGCGCTGACGCCGAGCGCTAAGCAAAGGGCGCGGTCCCGGTAATACGGAAAAACCCAATCCGAACCCGGGCGCAGGAGAAAGCCGGCCGCAACTTGAACGGCTTCGTGCCCGGCGCCGCTGATTTGGAAAAAGACGCGATTTTGACGCTTGAGAACGATCTCCCGGTCGTCTAAACGCCGGGCGAGATGCATGATTCGGAATGCCCGGATCAGAGTTTCCCGGTCGAGCCCGTTGGTTACGGAACTTGCCGCTGCCGCCGTACCCGGTTGAGTGCGCGTGGCCATCGAGGCGAGCCTCCCACTACGAGTGTAACTGACCCGCCGCGTTAGGTTTTGCTAGCATGAAGGGAATCCCGGATGTTGCATTCCGTCCCCGATGTTCTGGCCCGGATTGTCGCCCATAAGCGTGAAGAGCTGGCGGCAGCGCCATTTCCGCGCGCCGAATGGGAGCGCTTGGCTCGAGCGCACATGGCGGCGCGGCGGGATTTCGCCGCCTCGTTGAAGCGCGACGGGCCGGCAATTATCGCCGAAATCAAGAAGGCTTCGCCAAGCAAAGGAATTATTGCGCCGGAATTCGATCCGGCAAGCATCGCGCAGGCATACGCCGCCGGCGGCGCAGCGGCGCTATCGGTTCTTACCGACCGCCGCTTTTTTCAAGGCTCGCTCGATGATCTGGCCACGGCGCGCTCGGCGGCGCCCTTGCCGGTGCTGCGCAAGGATTTCACCATCGACGAGCGCCATGTCCTTGAAGCCGCCGCGCACGGAGCAGACGCGATTCTTCTCATTGCCGCCGTGCTCACGCCCGCCCAACTGCGCGCCTTCCGGGAGCTTGCGGAGCAATACGGCATGGCGGCGCTGGTGGAGGTCCACGACGCCGGTGAGCTGCAAGCCGCCATCGACTCGGGAGCGACTCTGATCGGCGTGAACAGCCGCAACCTGCACACGTTCGAGGTGAGCCTCGAAACCGCCGTCGAGCTCGCGCCCCGGATGCCTCGGGGCGCCATCCGTGTGGCCGAAAGCGGCATCCACTCGGTCGAAGACATCCGGCGATTGCGGGAGGCGGGCTACGACGCGTTTCTGATCGGCGAACACCTGATGAGGTCCCCGGATCCGGAATCGGCTTTGCGCGCTCTGTTGTCATGATGATCAAGATCTGCGGCATCACCAACCTCGACGACGCCCTCTTCGCCGTCCGCGAGGGCGCTACGGCAGTCGGATTTGTGTTCCACCCGCCGAGTCCGAGAGGGGTAACCGAAGAAACCGCCCGCGAAATCATCGCCAGAATTCCCCGTGAAGTTTGGAAGGTAGGGGTGTTTGTGGACCGCGACCCTGCCGACATTGAGCGCATCGCGGCGGCGTGCGGGTTGGATGTGGCACAATTGCATGGCAGCGAAAGCCCGGCTCAAGCGCCGCGCGGGCTGAGAGTGTGGAAGGCGGTGCGGGTGGGTCCGGGCGGGCCGGAGACCGGGTGGCCCGCAGAGGCGGCCGAGGCGTTCGTCCTCGACACAGCCACAAGCGCCGGATTCGGCGGCACCGGCCAGACTTTTCCCTGGCATTTGGCGCGGTCGTTTCCGGGAAAAGTCGTCCTGGCCGGCGGATTGGACGCGAGCAACGTGGCGGAAGCGGTGCGTCTGGCGCAGCCTTGGGGCGTGGACGCTTCATCTCGCCTGGAGTCGGCGCCCGGGCGCAAAGATCCGGCAAAAGTAAGAGAGTTTGTGAGGGCGGCTAGAGCAGCGTGGAAATCATGATTTCGCAACCTGACGCAGGCGGACATTTCGGACCATACGGCGGGCGTTTCGTGCCGGAGGTGCTGATGGCGCCGCTCGAAGAACTGGAGAAGGCCTATCTTGATGCGCGCGAGGACCCCGCCTTTCAGGCGGAGCTGAGGGATCTGCTCGAAAACTACGCCGGGCGCCCTACGCCGCTGTACTTCGCCCGCCGCTTGAGCGAGACGCTGGGCGGCGCGCGGATCTACCTCAAGCGCGAGGACCTGCTGCACACCGGCGCGCACAAGATCAACAACTGTCTGGGGCAGATCTTGCTCGCCCGCCGGATGGGAAAACGCCGCATCATCGCCGAGACGGGCGCCGGTCAGCACGGCGTCGCCACCGCCACGGTATGCGCCCTGTTCGGATTGGAGTGCGTTGTCTACATGGGCGAAGAGGACATGCGGCGGCAGCGGCTCAACGTCTTCCGCATGCGGCTGCTCGGCGCGCGCGTGGTGGGCGTGAGCGCGGGCAGCAGGACGCTGAAGGACGCCATCAGCGAAGCGATGCGCGATTGGGTGACGAATGTGAAAGACACCCACTACTTGCTTGGTTCGGCGCTAGGCGCGCATCCCTACCCGATGATGGTGCGGGATTTTCAGCGGGTGATCGGGGAAGAAGCGAGGCGGCAGATGCTCGAACGCGAAGGCAGGCTGCCGGATGTGGTGTTCGCCTGCGTAGGAGGAGGCAGCAATGCTATCGGCATTTTTCACCCGTTTCTCGAAGATTCGAACGTGAAGCTGGTGGGAGCAGAGGCAGGCGGACGGAGCCTGGCGCCGGGCGAGCACGCCGCGCGGTTCGCCGGCGGGGCGCCCGGGGTGCTGCAAGGAACTTACAGCTACCTGTTGCAGGATGACAACGGGCAAGTGCTCCTCACGCATTCGGTGTCGGCGGGACTCGATTACGCCGCCATCGGACCGGAACATGCATGGCTGCATGACGTGCGCCGCGCCGAATACGTCTCCGTGAGCGACCGGGAGGCGCTCGAGGCGGCAAGGACTTTGTCCAGGCTGGAGGGAATCATTCCGGCGCTCGAATCCGCGCACGGAGTGGCTGAAGCGCTGAAGCGGGCGCCCGGAGCGCAGGGCCAGATCTTCTTAGTGAATCTCTCAGGACGGGGCGATAAGGACATCGACATTTACCGCGAAAATATGGGGGACCTCGATGACGCGGATTAGCGCCCTGTTCGAACGGCTGAGGGCTGAAAGACCGGCTCTCGTGGCTTACATCACGGCGGGAGATCCAAACCCCGAGCGCACCCCCGCGCTGGTGGCGGCCTTGGAGAGGGGCGGCGCGGATCTGATCGAGCTGGGCGTGCCGTTTTCCGACCCCATCGCCGACGGACCGGTGATCCAAAGAGCGTCCGAGCGGGCGCTGCGGGCGGGAACGTCTCTCCGCTCGGTGCTCGAGATCGCGCGCGCCATCCGCGCGCAATCCGAAATCCCCATTCTGCTGTTCACCTACCTGAATCCGGTCATCCGCTACGGCGTGGACCGCCTGGCGCGAGACGCCGCCGCTTCAGGCGTCGACGGCTGCCTGTTGACGGATTTGAGCGTCGAAGAAGCCGAGCCGTTCGTAGCCGCCCTTCGCGCGGCGCACCTCGACACGGTGTTTTTGGCTGCGCCAACGAGCACCCCGGAGCGCCGGCGTCTGGTGGCGCGGCACTCTTCCGGGTTTGTCTACTTGGTATCCCGCACCGGGGTAACCGGAGAGAAAGAGTCGCTGTCGGACGCCGTGGCGCCGCTTGTCGCGGCGATGCGTGAAGTCACCGATTTGCCATTAGCCGTTGGCTTCGGCATTTCCCGCCCCGAACATGTGGCCGCCGCCGGGTCGCTCGCCGACGGGGTGGTGGTCGGCAGCGCCTTCGTGCGCCTGGTGGAACAGCATGGGTCGGATCCTTTTCTGGAGAATCGCCTGGAGGCGTTCGCCCGCGAACTGAGTGGCGCGCTTCCGAGGAGGCAGCCGTGACGGAAGAAGAGGCGCTGCGTCTTCTGGACGCGTACCGCGCCGAGATTGACGTGATCGACATCGAAATATTGAAACTGCTCAACGACCGCACGCGCGTGGTGGAGCGTATCGGGCAGGTGAAGCGGCTGGTCGGCTTGCCGGTGTACGAGCCTCGCCGCGAGGAAGAGGTTTACCTGAACGTGACGAGCCACAATCACGGACCGCTGCCCGCCGACGCGGTGAAGCGGGTTTTCGAGCGCATCATCGACGAGATGCGCACGATTCAGCGCGAGCGGATGAAGCAGGCTAACGACAGGAGTTAAACCAATGCTGGTGGTAATGGAGCAAGGAGCAACCGAAGCGCAAATCGAGGCGGTGATTGACCGGCTGGTCGAGAAAGGTTTCACCGTCCACCGTTCGACCGGGGTCGTGCACACGGTGCTCGGCGGCGTGGGTCCGATGGAGGATTTCGACCCGCTCGAGCTCGAAGTTCTGGACGGGGTGAAGGAATGCCACCGCATCATGTCGCCGTATAAGCTGGCGAGCCGCGCTTTCCGCCCCGAGGGAACGGTGGTGAAGGTGGGCGGCGTTGAATTCGGCGGACAGCAAGTGGTGGTAATGGCAGGTCCGTGCAGCGTGGAAACGCCGGAGCAGATTGACTCGATTGCCGCCGCAGCGGCGCGCGCTGGAGCGAAGCTGCTGCGCGGGGGTGCTTTCAAACCCCGCAGCTCGCCCTATAGCTTTCAGGGCTTGGGCGAAGAGGGTCTAAAGCTGCTCCGCGAAACCGCCGACCGCCATGGTCTGCTGGTCATCAGCGAAGTGATGGACCACACGCAGATCCCGCTGATGGAGCGCTACGTGGATATCATTCAAGTGGGCGCGCGGAACATGCAGAACTTCAACTTGCTGAAGCAGCTCGGCGCGGCGCGCAAGCCGGTGTTGTTGAAGCGCGGGCTCTCAGCCACCATAGAGGAACTACTGCTGTCGGCTGAGTACATCCTGAACGGCGGCAACTACGATGTGATCCTTTGCGAGCGGGGCATCCGGACGTTCGAGACCTTCACCCGCAACACGATGGACATTTCAGCCATTCCCATCGTGAAGAAGCTGTCGCATTTGCCGATCGTCGCCGATCCGTCGCACGGCATCGGGCGGCGGGACTTTGTGATTCCCATGGCTCGCGCCGCCGTGGCGGCGGGCGCAGACGGTCTCTTGATCGAGGTTCACAATGACCCGGATCGAGCCTGGAGCGATGGCGCGCAGTCCCTGAATCCGGCTCAGTTCGGAGAACTCATGAAGCAGTTGCGGATGATCGCCGAGGCGGTCGGGCGCTCGATCTAGGCGGCTATGCGGACGGTTGTCATTGCCGGCGTGGGACTGATCGGCGGGTCGTTTGCCCGCGCTTTGCGCGCCGCCGGTTTTGACGGGCGCATCGTGGGCGTGAGTTCGCCCCGAACGCTCCAGGCGGCTCTGTCGCTTGGGGTCGTGGACGAAGGAACGGCGCTCGAAGCGGCTGCGCCGCAAGCGGACTTGATTTTCCTGTCCCAACCGGTTTCGGTCATTCTCCAGACCTTGCACAGGCTGCCGGGACTGGTGAAAGCGGGCGCTTTGGTCACCGATGCCGGAAGCACCAAGGCGCGAATTCTGGAAGCCGCCAACGGGTTGGGCGAGGCGATCTTTATCGGCGGGCATCCCATGGCCGGCAAGGAGACTCGGGGCGTGGAAGAAGCGGATGCGGATCTGTTCCGGGGACGCACGTGGATTCTCACTCCGCGGCGAAGCGAAGATCTCGAATCCCCCGCGGTAGCGGAATTCCGCCGCTGGGTGGAGCGCATTGGCGCGGTGCCGTTCGTCATGGATGCCGCGACCCACGACCGGCTGGTCGCTCTTACGTCCCACCTGCCGCAAATTGTTTCAACTGCGCTCGCCTCGGCGCTGGCTTCCCAACTCCGGCTCCCGGAAGACGCCCCGGCGGCAGGCCCGGCTCTGCTGGATATGACCCGCCTGGCGTTGAGCGATTACTCGATGTGGGGCGACATTATCGCCACCAACTCGGACAACATAGGCGCGGCGCTGGATGCCTTCATGGCGCGGCTCAGCGCAATGCGTGAGAGACTGCAGGCAGGCGAGTTAGGCGGAGATTTCGAGCGGGCGGCAAAGTTCGCTTCGGCGCTGCGGGGTGCGAAAACGCGGAGGTGAATCGAGGCCGCGGTTAGTGGTCCGGGGGACGGGAACGCCCTTCCTTCTTCCCTTCCTTCATGCGTTTCTCGCGCTCTTCCCGCATCTTGGCGTATTCCCGGCGCTGCGCGTCATTCAGAATCGCGTTGATCTTGGCCACCTGTTCGTCCTGAATCGCCTTCATTTCAGGGCGCTGCCTCTCCCGGGCTTGGCGGTACTTTTCCCGGGTCTCGTCTAAGATGGCTTCCAGGCGGCTGAGCTGGTCAGCGTTCAAGCCTAACCGCGTTTTCATCTCTTCCAGATACTTCTTGCGGTACTCCTCAGGGGAGCGCGGCGGCGGAGGCGGGCGGTGACGCTCTTGCCGGGCGTCGTACAAACGGTAAGCGAAAGCCCCCGCAGCCGCGCCGCACACGAAGACGGCGGCGAAATAAACGGCTAACGCGAGGTTGGTCTTTTTCATCGAGCGCTCATGTCCGCCAAATGATCCGTCTGGATGTCAGCATATGCCAGCGCGTCGGGCGAGCGGTCCGCATCCAGAATCTCAAGATACGTGGCGGTGTAAACCGGGGAATTCTGCGCCGCAGGCAAGATGAGAAACAGCCCCAACAAGGCGGACGCCGCAGCCGCCGCGGTCACGAAGAAACGCGCCAGACGGTTGGCGGAGCGCTTCCGCGACTCAATCTTGCCCCAAAGCCGGGGCATAAATTCCACTCCGGGCTCCGGATCGTCTACCGCATCGCGGTATGCCCGGAGCAATGCGTCCAGTTGTCCGTCCTTGTCGCCCATCATCCTTGTCTCCCTATCTTACTCCGGCTTCCCGGGCATTTGCGGGGCCCCTTCCATCCGCTCAAACGCCTTGAGCGCCCTCTGCCTCGCCCGGAATAACCGGACCTTGATGGCGTTCTCGTTGACCCGATAAATGCGCTCCAACTCTTTCAGCGATAATCCCTCGACTTCCTTCAGCACCAGCAGAATCCGGTCTGCTTCCGGAATCTGCGCCAGCAATGCCTCCACAAACTCTCTGATCTTAGCGCGCCGCTTGTTATCTTCGCCACGCAATGTGCCCGCGGCGGCGTCGGCGAGCAGCACCTGATGCTCCGACAGGTCCGCCATCCGGGATTCCGGACGCCGCTGCTGCCTTCGCAGGTAGTCGTAGCAAGCGTTGACCGTAAGCCTATATAGCCACGGCTCGAAAACCTCGGGAGTGCGCAGTTGGTCGAGCGAGAAGTAGAGACGCAGGAAGACCTCTTGCCCCACATCCTCGACGTCCTCCGGGCGCCCGATAAGCCGGGCGATGGTGCCCAAGATCCGTCTGCGGTAGCTCTGGACAATCTGGTTGAAGGCGACATCGTCCCCTTCCCGCGCTCGTAGGATAAGCTCGAAATCCACCAGCATGCGGTCTGTGCCGACCGGTAGCCCACCAACTTCGTCCTACTCCTGAGTGGGAAGGCGTACCATCCTTATGACAGGTTACAAGTTATAGGAAGGAAAAGCAAAACCTGCCCTCAGCGGGGGCGCGCAGTCCTTCCGCTCAACCTGCCTTGCTGGTTTGGACGAGGCGCGAAGGCGCTGGTTAGGAAGCTAATTCCTGGAGACAATACTCCGCAATGGGTACCGGTTCCGTCTGCGGGCGGCGCCGCGCTTCGAGCTCTTCATACAGCTCTAGGGTGCGGATGAGTTGGTCCACAACCGACCGCCGGGCGTATAAGTATTGCAGGCGCTGACGGATCAATGCGTCCGGTTCTGCGGATTGGGGAGGCTTTCGCATCATATGAGCTACATATATCAGTACTAGTACTCCTACGCAACCAGTATTATGCGTCTGCGGCATAGGTCCTTTGAGGGTAATCATACCCGCAACTGTGGGCAATCACGTCAGTTGCTGCTCGACATACCCGGCTGGGTTGCTTATCCTGGGATCGATATGCGCCGTCCACATTTTTCTATACTTGTCGGTCTAACATTGAGCATTGCCGCTCCGGCGGCGGAGTTCCGCAGCGAATGGCAGCCGCGGCTGGAAAGAACGTGGGCAGGACCCGCGTACTGGGCTAACCCGCTGCAAGATTGGAGGATTTCGAACGGACGCCTGGAGTGCATCGCGCCCGGTGGCGACCGCAATGTCTATCTCTTGACCCGCGATGCAGCCGCCCGCCCGGGGACGATTCTCATGTCTGTCCGCTTGGGGCGCTTGGAGCCGGACCAACAACCGTTGAAGCTGGGATTCGTAGGGTTTCGTTTTGGGATCCGGGGTTCGTTTCGCGATTACCGGGATAGCGCCGTCCGTGGCTTGGGCATCAACGCCGGCATCAACGCCGATGGGCGTCTGTTCATTGGAAGGGTCGAAGAAGGAGCGCCCCGAATCGCTGCGCCGCTCAGGGACGTGGCGCTCCGCCTGCGCGTCGAGCCGGCAGGGAACGCCTACCGAGCCACTTTGGAGGCGCAAGTTGCGGGGGGAGACACCATGAGGGTGGTCCGGGACGGTATCCCTGCCCGGTGGACAGCCGGCGGAGTAGCCTTGGTGTGCCATTCCGGCGCGTTCGAACCGACACCGGTGGGGGAGCCTGAAGTCGTGGAAACCGGCTGGAGCGGCAAGCGTTTCACGCAGCGGGGCGGGACTTTTCGCTTCTGGTTCCGGGATTGGAGGGTGGACGGCACCAAGATCGACGCCTATGAAGACCGGGTCTTTGGACCCATCCTCTTTGCCATGCACACGCTCAGCCGGAATGTGCTGAAGTTGACGGCGCAAATGGCGCCGGTGGGCGATGAAGCCCGGAGGCGCGTGCGCCTTCAGATCCGCGAAGCGAAGGGAGGATGGAAGGACGTCGCTTCCACCACGATCGATCCCCTCGCCCGAACGGCGACGTTTCGCATCCCGGGGTGGGACAGCACGAAGGACACGCCCTACCGGGTTTTGCTGAACATGGCGGACGAAGGCGGCAAGCCGGTGGATTACGTTTGGGAGGGAACCATCCGTAAGGACCCGGTGACCAAGCCGAAGATCGTGGTGGCGGCGTTCACGGGCAATAACGACCTTGGCTTTCCTCACGCCGACGTCGTCCGCAATGTGTCTTTCCACAAGCCGGACTTCCTCGTCTTCACGGGCGACCAAATCTATGAGCGAGTGGGGGAGTACGGAACCCAACGCTCTCCCGTGGAGACAGCCACGCTCGACTACTTGCGCAAGTGGTACCTATTCGGCTGGGAATACCGAGAGCTCCTGAAAGACATCCCCGCCGTTTGCCTTCCGGACGACCACGACGTTTACCACGGCAACCTTTGGGGCGCAGGCGGGCGGCATGCCGAAGGCGAGGGCTATGAGGGTCAGGACAAAGGCGGCTACACGATGCCCGCAGCCTTTGTCAACATGGTGCAGCGGACGCAAACCAGCCACCATCCGGACCCCTATGACCCAACTCCGGTCGAGCAAGGCATTTCCGTCTACTACGGTCCGCTGCTATACGGAGGCGTGAGTTTCGCGGTCATCGAGGACCGGAAGTGGAAGTCCGCTCCCAAGCCCACCTTACCCAAAGCGCAGATTATCAACGGATGGGCGCAGAACCCGGCGTACAATCCGGTGACCGAAGGGGACGCGCCGGGCGCCGAGCTGCTCGGACCTCGACAGGAAAAGTTCCTCGCCGAGTGGGCGCGCGACTGGAGCGGAGGCGCGTGGATGAAGTGCGTCATTTCTCAGACGCTGTTCGCCAACGTCGCCACGCTCCCCAAAGAGGAATCCAACAGCGACAAGATCACCCCCAAGCTCAAGGTGATGAAGCCCGGTGAATACGCCGAGGGGGAAATCCCGGTGGCGGACCACGACTCCAACGGTTGGCCTCAGACTCCCCGCAACCGCGCCCTGCGCCTCATGCGCAAGGGCTTCGCCTTCCACATTTCCGGCGACCAGCACTTGGGCAGCACGATTCAGTACGGAATCGACGATTGGAACGACGCCGGGTGGGCTATTTGCGTGCCTTCGGTGGCCAACGTCTGGCCCCGCCGCTGGTATCCTCCCGCGCCGGGACGCAACCACAAGCCGGGAGCGCCGCGCTACACCGGTGAGTACTTGGACGGATTCGGCAACAAGATTACCGTTCACGCCGTGTCCAACCCCACCGACGTGGGTATCGAACCGATCGAGATCAACCGCCGCGCTCCGGGGTACGGCATCGTCGAATTCGACCGCGCCACGCGCAAGATCACTATCGCCAATTGGCCGCGGTGGGTGGAGGCGAGCAAGCCCGGGGCAAAGCCTTACGAGGGCTGGCCAATTACGATCGATCAGTTGGACAACGGCTTCCCGGCAAAGGGTCCGGCTCTTGCTCCCATCGACACGGGGCGCACTGACCCTGTGGTGGAGGTAGTGGACCAAAGCACCGGCGAGATCGTATACACGGTTCGCATCCGGGGTTCGCGCTTCACGCCCCGGGTATTCAAGCCGGGCGTGTATACGGTCAGGGTCTTGGACCCCGACAAGGGTTACGCGAGAGAGTACCGGGATCTCAAAACGCGCTGAGAGGGATCACTTCTTCGCCGGCGCAGCGGCGGGCGCGGCCACTTTCAGATTCGATGGAATAGTGACTTCGCGGCTGCCGACGTCGATATAGCAGAAGATCAGGAAAAGCGCCAGAAACAGCAGCCCGGCGCAGAAAATCACGGCGTTGAGCGGCTTGTCGTAGCGCAAGTGCATGAAGTAGAGCGCTACAAGCGAACCTTTGACTGAGGCGATCAGCAGAGCGATCACCGCGTTGACGGCAGGCGAGCCGAAGTTGATCCCCGCCGCCGCTACGGTGATGGCGGTCAAAACCAGCAACGCGACCAAGACCAGGAAGAAGGTCTTTCCGGTCGGGTGCTTGGCATGCGTGTGTGCTTGGGCGTGCGCGCTCATTTCGTTCGCTCCCTCCTCAACCAATCAGGTACAGCAGCGGGAACAGGTAGATCCAGATGAGATCCACCAGGTGCCAGTACAGTCCGGTGATGTCGACCGGAGTGTTGTACGCCGCGCTGAAATCGCCGCGCACGGCGCGCACCAGCAGCCATGTGATGGCGATCATGCCCGCCACGATGTGCAACCCGTGCAGCCCGGTCATCATGAAGTAAAAGCTGAAAAACATGAACTGTCCGGGCACGGTGTCGCCTTTATGCGAATAGTACTTTCCGGGCAGCAGCCCCTCGTGGAACTTGTGCGAGTACTCGAAATACTTGACGCCCAGAAAGATGCCCGCGCACAGAAGCGTCAGCGCCAGAAAGATGATCAGCTTGCGCCGGTCGCCCTTCTGCGAGCTATGCACGGCCATGACCATCGTCCAACTTGAGATCAGCAGCACGACGGTGTTCAGCACACCCAGGCTCCGGTCCAGATGGTGATGCGCCGCCATGAACGCCTCATGGTGGCGGGACTGCATGATCGCGAAGCCTACGAACAGGCCTCCGAAAAGCAAGATCTCGGTGACCAGGAACAACCACATCCCGATTTTGCTCGCATCCACCTGCTGTTCCATGTCAGCGAAGTGGTGCTGCAAGCCGGGCGTGTGCGCGTGCGATTCTATGGTGTTCGCGGGATGGCTCATCAGTGCGTCCTCGCCGGATGGTAATCGTATGGACCGCCGGTCACGGCGGGGGTGGTCTCAAAGTTGTGGGTGATGGGCGGGGACGACGTCTGCCACTCCAGCGTCTTGCCGCCCCAAGGATTGGGCGGCGCGTCCGGCTTCTTGCGCAAAGCCGCGAGCAGCGAAATGGCGGCCACCGTCAAGCCCAGACCCAGAATCCATGAACCGAAAGTCGAGAAAGCGTGCAGCGGCTGAAACTGGTCCAGATAGTTGTAGTAGCGGCGCGGCATGCCCCGCGATCCCAACAGGAATTGCGGCAGGAACGTGGCGTTGAATCCGATAAAGGTCAGCGCCGCCCCCCAAGCGGCCAGCTTCTCGTTGTACATGCGCCCGAAAATTTTAGGCCACCAGTAGTGCAGTCCGCCGAGGAAGGCGATGGTCGTGCTGCCCATCATCACGTAGTGGAAATGCGCTACGACGAAATAGGTGTCGTGCAGGTGGACGTCGGTGGCCAGCGTCCCCAAGAACAGCCCGGTCAACCCGCCGATGCCGAAAAGCATCAGGAACATCACGGCGTACAGCATCGGCGCGCGCAGCTCGATCGACCCTTTGTACATGGTCGTCAGCCAGTTGAAGACCTTGATGGCCGAAGGAATCGCCACCAGGAAGGTCAGAAACGAGAAGATGGCGCCCGCCAGCCGGGACTGCCCGCTCACGAACATATGGTGTCCCCAGACCAGGAAGCTGATAAAGGCGATAGCGACGCTCGACCAGGCGATGGCCTTGTAGCCGAAGATCGTTTTCTTTGAGAACACCGGGATGATCTCCGAAATGATCGCCATGCCCGGCAAGATCATGATGTAAACCGCCGGGTGCGAATAGAACCAGAAAAAGTGCTGGAACAGGACCGGGTCCCCGCCCAGCCTCGCGTCAAAGATGCCCACGCTGAACACCCGCTCGAAGATGACCAGCAGCAGCGTGATCCCTAACACCGGGGTGGCCAAAATCTGAATGACCGCCGTGGCGTACATCCCCCAGACAAACAGGGGCATTTTGTACCAAGTGAGCCCCGGCGCCCGCAGCTTGTGCACGGTGGCGATGAAGTTGACGCCGGTGAAAATCGACGAGAAACCCAGGATGAAGGCGCCCAGCGTCATCGTGGTGACAGCGCTTGCGGTGGTGGTGCTGTAAGGCGTGTAGAACGTCCAGCCCGTGTCCACGCCGCCGGTCACCATAGCCGCTACTGCGAACAGCGCGCCCAGGACGTAGATCCAGTAGCTGAGCAGGTTCAAGCGGGGGAACGCGACGTCCTTCGCTCCGAGCATTAACGGCAGTACGAAGTTGCCAAGCGCCGCCGGTATGGACGGGATGATGAACAGGAAGGTCATGATCGCCCCGTGCAGAGTGAACGCCCGGTTATAATACTCGGCGCTCATGATGGTCTCCCTGGGGGTCAAAAGCTCCAGGCGAACCAACATGGCGAACACGCCGCCGAGGAAAAATGCGGCCAAAATAGACCACAGATACATCACGCCGATGCGCTTGTGGTCCACAGTAAAAGCCCAGGACTTCCAGCCCTTGCCGTCCTGAAGATAACTCAGGTGGCCGCCGGCGCTGCCGGTGTGAGTTGAAACCGAGATTGAGTCAGCCATTCGACTTCCCTTCCCCTACTCGAGCGACTTGATGAATTCAATGATCGCCAGGATCTCGCGCTCCCGAAGTAGCCCTTGGAACGTGGGCATGATGGGTTCGTATCCTGCCACCACTTTGGCTTGCGGGTTCACAATGGACTCACGGATGTAATTCGCGTCCACCACCGCCGTCGCGCCGTCAGCCATTTTGTGCGGCTTGCCCCATATGCCTTTGAAGCTTGGCCCTTGGCCCCGCGTGCCGTCGATCGAGTGGCAGGTGTTGCACCCGCGGTTTTCCCAGATGATCTTTCCTAGATCCTTCAACGGCATCGTGCGGGTCTGCTCGTCGCCCTCTTCGAGCCACTTTTGATAGGCGGCGTCATCATCCACCCAGATTTTGGCCAGCATGTCGGAATGCGACCTCCCGCAGTACTCGGCGCAGAAAACCTGGTGCATGCCCGTCGCCGTGGGCGTGAACCAGAGTTCGGTATAACGTCCCGGAAGGACGTCCTGCTTAATCCGCATCGTGGGGATGTAAAAACTGTGGATGACGTCCTCGCTGGTCATGACCAACTTCACGGGCTTGCCCACTGGAACATGGATTTCATTGATGGTCCGGGCGCCGTTCGGGTACTCGAAGGTCCACAGCCACTTCTTGCCGTTCACCATGATCTCCAGGGCGTCCTGCGGCGCCACGCCCGCGGCGATGTACCCGTGTAGACCCCACAGGAAAATGACCACCAGGATCATGGCCGGGATGACGCTCCACACGATTTCGAGCTTGGTATTGTGCGTCATGTGCGGCGTGGGACCCTGGCGCCGCGAACGGCGGTATCGCCACACGAAGACCACCGACAGCACGGCGATCAACAAGAAGAAGACGACGTTCAGGAACACGATAAACAACATCAGGTTGTCGTGTCCGCGAGCGTACGAGCTGCCTTCCACCGGCAGCAAAATCGATCGAATCCAGTTCATTTCGCCTCTACCCAGCCGCGAGCCGCCGCATGGCGCCGCTCCCGGATCCAAAACCGCGCCAAAGTCCCGCCGAGAATCAACACGACGATCAGCCCTCCGGCGCGCATGATGTTCGTCGCAAACGGCACGTAGGAGCGCGCCTGCGGGTCGTAGTGGAAACAGAAGAGCAGCAACTGATCCACCGTGGCCTTGAACTTGCCCTCGGAAGCCTCGACGAGCGCCAGCCGCAGGTCCCTCACTTTGAATTGGATGCCGTAAAGATACCGGGAGACGCGGCCGTCCGGAGTCAAGATAAATATCACGGCGTTATGAATGTACTGCTGCTGCCGGGCGTCGTAGCGGTACCGGAATCCCAACTGCGCGGCCAGTTTCTTTACGTTGCCTTCGTGGTCCGTCAGAAACCGCCAGCCCGGCGCGGGCTTGTCGTACGCTGCCAGGTAGGCCTGTTTCTTGGCCGATGCCAGGGCAAAGGTCTCGTTGGGATCAATGCTGATAGTGATGATGTCGAATTCCCGCCCCGGCGTCCAAGGGATGTCGCGGAGGGCTTTCACCTGCCCGTTGAGCACCAGGTTGCACAGCATGGGACAGTTGAAATAAACGAGATTGAGGATCACCGGGCGCTCTCCGGTGATGAGTTGCTTCAAGGCTACCGGGTAGCCGTTTTCGGCGATGAATGTGAGATCGAGGTTCAGCGGCTGCCCGGTGCGCTCGGTGACACCCACCCCTTCCATTTCGGGCGGCAGGACGTCGCTCGGCATTTGCGCCAGCAGCGCCCGAACCAGCAGCAGGCTAACGGGGAGCAGTCGCAGCATCCGCCCCTCCCGGCTGCGCCACCACCACAGGCGCGGGTTTCGTCGAGTATGGGAGCTTGCCGGCAGCCGCTTCCTGCGCCAGCAGGTCCATCGCCCGGTCGATAGGAATCCGCACCACACCCTTGTTGCGGTCCAAATATGCGTACGAGTGAAGGTGCGCGTCTTCTTTCGCGCGCAACGAAAGCAGGTCCGCCGAAACCGGCTCCATCTGTTTCTGGTACACCTGCTGCTCTTTCAACCGGTCGAAGTAGAATTGAATCCCCACAATCGCCAGAACCAGCAACAGCACAGCGCCGGCGCCCCAGGCGACGATCATCCAAGTCTTGGGTTCGCCCCGCTCATAACCGGCATGAACTGACTCGCTCATCGGTCCCCCTTACGCATTCTTAAAGTGCAACGCCCGCTCAAAGCGCACATCGCCCGCCGCCACCAAGGGCTTGCTCCGCAGGCGCGACCAGAAAACCAGCGCGAAAATGCTGCCCACCGCCACAAACGTGCTCAGGTCCAGCCAGTGCAGGTGGAAGGAGTGTTTATGAAGGGTGGGCATCACCACCCAGTGCAGGTCCACCCAGTGCATCGCCAGCCCCCAAACCGACATGACCGCCAGCACCGTCAAATTGCGCTTCGCCGGACGCGTAAGCAGCACGAAAAACGGCAGGAAGAAGCGCCCGAACAACAACAGGGCGCTCACCCAGGTCCAGTTTCCGGTCAAACGGTTCTTGTACCAAATCGTCTCTTCAGGAATGTTGGCGTACCAAATCAGCAGGTACTGCGAAAAGGCGATATAAGCCCAGAAGACGGTCAGCGCAAACTGCCATTTTCCGAGATCGTGATAGTGTTCGACGTGAATCGTATTCACGAGATAGCCGGCGCGGCGCAGTCCGAGGCACACCAGGGTCAACAAGCAGACGAACGCCAGCGCTCCGCCGGTGTACACATACACCCCGAAGATGGTCGAATACCAGTGCGGCTCCAGCGACATCAGCCAGTCGACCGACGCCATCGTCACGGTCACCATCAGCACGAGCAAGCCGGGAGCGCTCCATGCGTTGGCTTTACGAATCTTTTCGAGCGAACCGCCGTTATCTTGCGCCACCGAGTTCCGGTACAATACCACTGCCAGCACAATCCACGCCGCGAAGTAGACCGCCATGCGAGCCACGAAGAACGCCGGGTTGAAGAAGGCCATCTTGAATTGCATGACCGGATCGGACGAGTAAAACTCCGGATGCGCCCATTCGTACAGCGCAGGGATGTTGATTCCCACGACCACGAACATCGCCGCCGACGCCGGGACGGTGATCATGACGTTTTCCATCATCCGGCGCACCGTCAGGCTCCACACCGAGCCGGTCAAGTGCTGCAACATCACGAAAAACGCCGCGCCCAAGGCAAGCAGCGTGAAGAACATGTAACTCACCAGGTAGGAAGCGGCGAACTGTTTGGGATTCGCCGCCCAGCCTGATGCGGCTGCCAGGATCGACGCCGCAGCCACGGCAGCCAGAATGTTCCGTCCGCGGCGCCACGCGCTCTCTTCGAGAAAATAGGAATCCCTCTGGTTCATCTCAGTTCTCCCCGGAGTTCGGCGGGCACGTCCTCAATCCTTGCGTCGGTAGCGCGGTGCAGCGCCCGCACATAGGCGACAATCGCCCAGCGGTCGGCTTCCGGAATCTGGAAACGGTAAGAAGGCATCGAGCGCCTGCCTTGCGAAATGACCGTATACAGCTCGCCATCCGTCATACTCCGCACGCGCGGCTCGAGCAGGTTCGTCGGCAGCCAGGAGCTTCGCACCGAGACGATGCCGTGACCCGATCCGGTTTGGTCATGGCACGGAGCGCAATAGATGTTGTAACGCTCTTGCCCGCGCAGCAGCGTCTGCTTGGTGATTGGAACAGGATTCTTGCCCACATACATTCCCTTCTCCTGTCCGGTGCGGAATGCATCGTCCTCGAGCAAATGGCCCACCGCCACGGTGCCGGGAACCGGACGCTGCCCCACGACAGTCTGCGGCTTGACCTTCGGCTGCCGGTCCATGTCGGGCCAAATTTCGACCGGAGGCTTGCGCGACGTTGTGCCCGCGCAGCCGGTCAGCGCCAGAGCAAGCCCCGCAACCGTCCACAATGAGTTGCGCATCAGTCCTCAAAGACCTCCGTGTGTTCACTGCCGAGCGAACGCAGCAGCGCCGGCGTATGTTCGCCGTGGAATAACGGGTCTTCCGCATCCACCACCAGGAGAAAGCGGTCATTGGTGGCGCCCGTGAAGCGGGAAGCGTTCATCACCGGGTGGTACAAGCGCGGCAGCCCGTTGAGCGCCAGCATGCCCAGCACCGCCGTAAACGCCGCCAGCAATACCGTCAGCTCGAAGGTGATCGGCACGGAGAATTCGAAAGCGAAAAACGGCTTACCCCCGACGACCAGTGGGTAGTCCACCGCTCCGGTCCACCATTGCAGCAGCAGCGCCGCGCACGCGCCCATCAGCCCGCCGGCAGCCACCAGGTATCCGAGGCGCGAAGGCTTCTCGCCCAGAGCCTCGTCCATTCCGTGGATGGGGAACGGCGTCAGCGCGTCCAGCTTCGTATAGCCGCGGGCGCGTAAAGCGCGCACCGCTTCCAGGAGCGCCTCAGGCGTGGCGAAGTCGCCTAACGCCCCTTTCACCGTGTTGGTTGTCGCTTGGCTCATAGCTACACCTTGCTCAATGTCCGGTCTTCTGTGCGTGCAAAACTCCCTTCACTTCGGACACGGCGATGATCGGGAGAAAACGGGCAAACAGAAGAAAGAGCGTCAGGAACAGCCCGATGCTGCCCGCGAACGTCAGCACATCGACAGCCGTCGGACGGAAGTAACCCCAGCTCGACGGCAAGTAATCGCGGTGCAGGCTCGTGACGATGATCACGAACCGCTCAAACCACATCCCGATGTTCACGACGATGGAGATGGCGAACATCCAGGGAATGCTGGTGCGGAACTTCTTAAACCAGAAAAGCTGCGGCGCAAACACGTTGCAGGTGAACATCGTCCACACCGCCCAGGCGTATGGACCGGCGGCGCGGTTGATGAACGTGAAGCGCTCATATGGGTTGCCGCTGAAAAACGCCGTGAAGAATTCGACCGCATAAGCGTACCCGACGATCGAACCCGTCGCCAGGATCACCTTGCACATGTTTTCCAGGTGCTTCATGGTGATCAGATCTTCCAGGTGCAGCGTCTGGCGGGCGATCACCATCAACGTGATGACCATGGCGAAGCCCGAGAAGATTGCGCCGGCGACGAAGTAGGGCGGGAAAATCGTGGTGTGCCAGCCCGGGATCACGCTTACCGCAAAGTCGAAACTCACGATGGTGTGCACGGAGAGCACCAGCGGCGTCGAAAGCCCCGCCAGAATGAGATACGCCATCTCATAATGCTTCCAGTGATGCGCCGAACCGCGCCAGCCCAGGCTCAGCAGTCCGAAAACCCATTGCCGGATCTTGCTTGTCGCCCGGTCGCGAAGCGTCGCCAGATCCGGAATCAAACCCACGTACCAGAACAGAGCCGAAACGGTGGCGTAGGTGCTCACCGCGAACACGTCCCACAAGAGCGGGCTGCGGAAATTCTGCCACATGTTGAGGTCCGTATTAGGCATGGGAAACAGCCAGTAGGCGCGCCACGGGCGCCCCACGTGGATCAGCGGAAAGATGCCCGCGCAAGCCACCGCGAACAGCGTCATGGCTTCCGCCGCCCGGTTGATCGATGTCCGCCACCGCTGCCGGAAGAGGAACAGAATCGCCGAAATCAGCGTTCCCGCATGCCCGATGCCGATCCAGAACACAAAGTTGGTGATGTCCCACGCCCAACCCACCGGCGAGTTGTTGCCCCACACGCCGATGCCGGTTGCGATGAGATACACGATCATCAGCCCTAGCACTCCGGTCAAGGCGCCGGTGACGCCGATGGCGATGTACCACGCGCGCGGCGTCTTGCTTTCGGTAATGCCGCTAATCTTTTCCGTGATGCCGGCATACGTGAGACCGCCGGAGACTAGCGGCGGATTCAGCTCAGCTTCAATGTCTTGAGGTCGGATTGCCAGATCGGCCATCGCTAAACCAGCTCCGGATTGGGATTCCTGACCTTGGCCAGGTAAGTGGTGCGCGGTTTCACGTTCAGCTCTTCGAGCACCGCGTAGTTACGGTCCTGTTTTTTGAGCTGCGAAACCTTGCTCGCCGGGTCGTTGATGTTGCCGAAAACGATCGCTTCGGCGGGGCAGGTCTGCTGGCAAGCGGTCAAGATCTCGCCGTCGCGGATGGGGCGCCGCCCCTCCGCTTTGGCCTTGATCTTGACCTCTTGAATGCGCTGCACGCAGTAAGTGCACTTTTCCATCACGCCGCGCATGCGCACCGTGACGTCCGGGTTGAACTGCATGCGCTGCATCTGGTCCAGATCCTTATGCCACTCCAGGAAGTTGAACCGGCGGACCTTGTACGGACAGTTATTGGCGCAGTAGCGCGTGCCCACGCAGCGGTTATACGCCATGTCGTTCAGCCCCTCGGGGCTGTGAACCGTGGCGGCTACAGGACAGACGTTTTCGCACGGCGCATTCTCACATTGCTGGCAGGCCATTGGCTGGTAGACCACCGCCGGATCCTCCTCCGGACCCGAGAAATAGCGGTCCAGGCGGATCCAGTGCATTTCGCGTCCCCGCGCCACTTCTTTCTTGCCGACGATGGGGATGTTGTTTTCCGCCTGACAGGCGAGCAAACAGGCGTTGCAACCGATGCAGGCGTTTAAGTCCACCACCATGCCCCACTGGTTGCCCTTGTCGTAAGCGTGCTCGGGATAAAGCGAGAACAGCTCGTGGTGCGTCTTGTGGGCGAAGTGCGGATCCTCCCGGAATTCCTTAAGCGTCGCTTCCTTGACGATCGGACGCCCTTCCATGGAGTGATGCTCTTGCGTGAGCGAAAACGAGTACCGCCCGGAAGTCTTCTTCACTTCCACCCCCGAGGCGATCCACAAAGCGTCAGACGTGCGCAAAGGATACACATTGTGCCCGACGCCCCGCCCGACGCGCCCGCACCGCGTGCGCCCGTAGCCGAGCGGCAGCGTGATGGAGTTGTCGGCATGCCCCGGCAGGATCATCGCCGGAACGCGCAGCGCTCTGCCCTGCCGCTCGATCGAGATCATCTCACCGGTCTTCACCCCCAGAGACCGGGCGGTGGCGGCGCTTATCAGCGCGGCGTTGTCCCAAGTCAACTTGGTCATCGGATCCGGCGCTTCCTGGAGCCAGCCGTTGTTGGCGAAACGCCCGTCCCAAACGCTGGCGTCGGGCTGAAACAGGATCTCGACGCCCGCAGCAGGCTGGGGAATCGCAGCCGCCTGTATGCGTTTGGCGTCGGCTGTTACCTTGACTTCCGTGGAGCGCTCGCCCGCCACCACTCCGTCATGCAGCGCCTTGCGCCAGGCGGCATCGGAAAGCGCGGACCAGCGGTTGCGGACGATGTCGTAGGCCCGGCGTTGGGGATAGCCGGAGATGAGCGCCACCACCTCAGCCGCGCTGCGCCCCTCATACAGCGGCGCCACCATGGGCTGCTGAACCGAACATGTGCCGTCCCAAGCCCGGGCGTCGCCCCAAGTCTCCAGGTAGTGCGCTTCGGGCAGCGACCAGTGCGCCAGCGCCGCCGTTTCGTCATCCTCAAGCCCCAGCCGGATGACGCACTCGACCTTCTTGAAATTAGCCGCCAGATCGGCGTCCGCAGGCGCGTTATAAACCGGGTTGCCGCCCAGCACGACGAGCGTCGAAACCTTACCGGCGGCCATTTCTCCGGCCAGTTCGCGGAGCGCCTCCGCCTGAGGTTTCCAGACAGCGGATGTATAGGTCACCGTGGCGCCCGCGTTGCCCAAGAACTGATTGATGAGGTGGACCCAAGCGTGAACCACGGCGGGCTGCCGCGGACCGGCGATGACAAGAGAACGGCCTCTGTGCGCCGCAAGGTCCCGCGCCACCGCAGCCAGCCACTTCCCCCGCGCGTCCTTGGGCGGCGCCAAAACGCGGAGCATCTCGCCGCCCACCTTCAGTTCCGCGGCAAGCTCGGCTACGAGCGCCGGAATCTCCGATGCCCGCAGGCGCAAACGGTGGTCCGCCGCCGCGCCGGTGAGGGAGTAATTCGCCTCCACCGCATAGAGGCGGTTCATCTCGCCTTTCGGCGTGCCGATCTTCCGGCGGCGGGCGAAATCCCGGGTGTAGGAGAGCGTCGGAGCGTCGAGCGACAGGAAATCGCAATCGAGCGCCAGGATCACGTCCGCCTTGTCGAAGTGGTAATGCGAGCGAACGGGTTGCCCGAACGCTAGCTGAGCGCCGGCCATTGCTTCATCGTTGGACACCGGCTCAAACTCGATCCAGCGGGCTTGCGGAAACTTCTCCAAAGCGTGTTTTCGCACTGCCTCAAGCGAAGGCGACGTGATCTCCCCGCTCAAAAACCGTACGCCGGCGCCCTGCCCTTGGAACCTGGATGCGGCGAATTTTTCGAACTCCTCCCAACTCGAGCGCTGCCCGTTATGGCGCACCCACTTCGTACGGTCGGGATCATATAAGCCCAGGATCGAAGCTTGGGCGAAACCGCTGGCCGCGCCGCGGCTGGCGGGATGATTCGGATTGCCCTCGACTTTCGTCGGACGCCCGTCGTGGGTCTCCACCTGCAAACCTTGCACGGCGGCGCCCAGCGTGAACACCGTGGCGTAGTGCAGCGGATTCCCCGGGATGTACTCCTCGACTCCCTTCGCCGCGGGCAGGATCTTTTCAACTGGACGGCGGCAGGCGATCAAGCCGGCGAGCCCGAAGCTCGCCGCCATAAGCTTCAGCATCTGCCGGCGTCCGGCCTTGCTCGTCCACTCGGAGGCGTTCTCCGGGAACTCGCGATGGAGCCACTCGCGGAACTGCGGCGTGTCCGCGAGCTCGTCGAGGCTTCGCCAATATCTCTTGCCTGTCATCATCGGTGGCACCCCGAACAGTTCAAGGGCGGTTCAATGCCTTTCGCCCGGATGATTTCCCTCCCGATCTCCGCCGGATCCCGGTCAGGCTGCCAGTCCAGCTTGGTCACCAGCTCCACCGGACGGATCTTTGGCGCCGGATTGCGGTGGCAGTCCAAACACCACGCCATGCTGAGCGGTTCAACCTGCTTCACCTCGATCATTTGGTCCACACGCCCGTGACAGCTCACGCAGCTCACTCCCGCCGCGACGTGCGCCTGGTGGTTGAAGTAGACGAAATCCGGCAGGCGGTGGACTTTCACCCAAGGGATGGGCTCGCCGCGCGCGTAGCTGTCCCGCACCGGCTGCAATTGCGGGCTCTGCGGTTTGACCCGAACGTGGCAGTTCATGCACACTTCGGTGGGTGGAATCGCCGCGAACGAGGACTTCTCCACGCTGAAGTGGCAATAGCGGCAGTCCATTCCCAGATTGCCCGCGTGCAGCTTGTGGCTATACGCCACCGGCTGCACGGGCGTGTAACCGGTGTCGAGCACCTTCGGATGGGAAAAATAAGCGTAGAGTCCAACTCCCGCGCCGGCAGCGACTACAATACCAGCAAGGGCGAGGCGAACAATACGATCGGCAGACTTCGGAAAGATTGCGTTCATCCCAGTATGGTGGAAGCCCCAGAGGATTCCCAGCCCCTATGTCTAATACTTCTAACACAGTTGGAGGAATTCCGCAGGGAGCGCATAATTTCCAGTCTTACTGCAAACTTTTGGATGAGACAGTGAAAACAAAGGGTGCAACCATTTTTCCCCTCCGCTTCAGGGACCTGAAGGTTCGCCTGAAGTTGATGATTTTACACAACCTTTTCTTTCTCGTCCTGGGCCTGGCGGTGTATGTCGCTCTTATGGAGCAAATCGAACAGATGCCCCCTAGCGCCCAGCGGAACTTGATCATCGCTCTGGCGGCGGTCTACTGGCTGGCGGTCGCCGCTCTGGAGCTATTGATCTTGCCGCGGTACGTGTATCGACCCATCCGCAGGCTGCTCGAAGCCGATCAAGCCACCCAAGCCGGAGACCGCGAACGGGAGTACATCGCCGAGGACGAAATCCCGGGCGACGAGCTCGGGCAGATCATGCGCTCGCGCAACGCCACCATTCGGGAGCTGCACCGCCACGAGGAAGAACTGCTGCGCAAGAACGAAATGCTCGAGCGGCAGGACCGTCTGGCCAGCCTCGGTCTCCTCTCCGCAAGCGTGGCGCACGAGTTCAATACCCCGCTAGCCGTTTTGCAAGGATCCATCGAGAAACTTCTGGAACAGGAAACGGCGCCCCGCGCCCGTGAGCGCCTGGAGCGGATGCTGCGCGTCACCGGGAGGTTGAGGGACATCAGCCAGGGCTTGGTCGAGTTCGCCCGGGCGAGAAAGGAAGAGATGGGACCGGTGGATGTGCGCCGGGTGGTGGACGAGGCATGGGGGCTGCTGGCGGTGGACGAAAAAGCGGGGAAGGTGCGTTTTGAGAACGCCGTCGATGCAGGTTTGGTGGTGCGCGGCGTGCCGGGACGCTTAGTGCAGGTCTTCTTAAACCTGCTGCGCAACGCCCTGGAGGCGGTGAGCGAAGGCGGATCCATCGCCGTGCGATCGCGGGCTTCAAACAGCGCGACAGCGGCGGTGACGGTGGAAGATGACGGACCGGGCATTCCGCCCGAGATCCTGCCGAACATCTTTGAAGCTTTCGTGACCACCCGGCTCGACGCCCGGGGCACCGGCTTGGGTCTGACGGTAGCCGAGGGCATCGTGGTTCAGCATGGGGGCTCTATTAGCGCATCCAACCGCCCGCAAGGAGGAGCTTGCATCGAAGTGCGCCTCCCGCGCTTCCAATCTCAGTAGGAAGACGCGACGCGCCGATGCCGGACGACTCCTTGAATCAGCCTTTGGTCGACATTGCCATCCTGGATGACGACCCGGACTTCCGGACCTATCTGGAAGACTTTCTCACCGACGAGGGTCAGTACGCCGTGCGCGCCTTCGCCCATCCGGACGAGCTTTTCCGCGGCGCCGAGCAGCGCCTGCCCGATATCGTCCTGCTCGACATGAAGATGGGGGAAGCGCGCGGGGACAAGGTGCTCGAACAATTGCTCGCCCGGTGGCCGAATTTGTGCGTGATCATCGTCACCGGCTATCCGTCGCTCGAAGATATGCGGGCGACTTTTCGCATGAAGGTGTTCGACTATCTGGCCAAGCCGTTTTCGCTCGCGCAGCTCCGCCAAACGCTGGAGAACGCCATTCAGACTTACGGCTTCGGGCGCACGGAGCAGGATCTGCTGCGCGCCAAGTTAGGCCAGCGCATCAAGATGCTGCGGGTGGAGCGGGACTGGTCCTTGAAGGACCTGTCCGCCGCCACCCGCCTCAGCATTTCGCTCATCAGCTCGATTGAGCGCGGCGCCAACCTCCCGAGCATGGAAAGCCTCCTAGCCATCGCCCGCGCCTTCGGCAAGAAGCCCTCCGAAATCCTCGCCGCCAGCGATTTCTAGGAACGGGAATCCGCGTTTATTGGCGTTCATCCGCGGCGGAGACAATACCCAGCCGCGGATGAACACGGATAAACGCAGACGTCGTACCATCCGCCCGCGCAGCCGGTGATTTGGTTTCCCTGCACGCTGACAGCTTGAATAACGAGGGTCTCAGAGGTCTCATAATTCCGAGCCTGAACTAGGATTCCTAAAGAAGTAACATACGGCTGAAAGTCATCGGTAGACCATGTCGTATTTCCCTTCACGATGTTTCTCTGGATGGTGCAGCCGCTACAGTTTGTGAGTTCGATCTATGCGAACCCGTTATCCTCGGCCCGGTTATCTTGGACTGTCCACCCTGTGTGGAAATACTTTCCTTCGCTGCCTGTCAAGTCATTTAACGAGGTTAGCCGCACCGGTCTCGGTTGGGTCACGTAAGAATGTAACCCTGGGACGGCTCTGGCGTGGCACCGTGACTAGTACTCCGTAACACCGCACCTTTATTGTCGCCTTTTGCCTTGAACCGGTCCCACCTCGGCATCAGCCCATGCTAAAAACGCCTCGCGATTTCGTTCGTCAGCCAGAAGGAGCAACGGGAGTAATCGAGGAAGACGTGTCTGCCAGCTAAGCAGGATTGGCTGCCGAAAATCCAGTCCGCCAGCCAGTGCCCTCAGCGCTTCGAGCGCGCGCGTGGGATCTTCGTTTTCTGGCCCCAGTCGGCGATGTTGTAAGAGCAGCCGGGAGCGATTGAGTTGTTCACGATCTTGGTGTTCACGGCGTTGATGTCGGCGACGACGGCGGCGGAGGGAAGCACGCTGGCCACGCATTGGATGGCGTTGTTCACCACCGCGGCGTTGATTACCTGACCTGCCGTGACATTGGGAACCTCGAAACCCGCGCTGTCCACCGCAACTCCCAGAACGTACACGCCGCGCCTGCCGGCGATCCTGTTCTGCACAATCGAAGCCGGCTTCAAAATGGCTTGGCTGGTTTGCGTTCCTTCCGACAGACCCTGAGCGTACACGTACAGGCATACGTCGAACCAACCGCCCTCCGTGCAGCCGGAGATTTGGTTGCCCTGAACCTTGACGGCTTGGATATCCACCGGGGGCGCGCCCGGAATCATGTTGCGGGCTTGGACCAGGATGCCGAGCGTTGTGGGAAACGGGAACGGGTCGGTGTAGCTCGAAGTGTTTCCCACGACGGTGTTGTCTTGAATCGAGCAGGAATGGCAGTTCGTGAGTTCGATCTGTGCATAGCCGTTCCCGGCGACCGAGTTCTCCTCGACGGTCCATCCCTTATGAATGTGGGCGCCTTCGCTTCCTGCCAGCACGCCGTTCCAGTTGTTGCCGTGCAAGTAATTCTTGCGGAGCGTGATGGAACTAGTGGCCACATCCCACGCCACGACTGCATTGCCATATCCACAGCACCACTGGCCGAGACCGTAGTGGCGAATCTCCAGCCCCTCAATCGTCACTTGGCTCACGTTGTGGCCCAGGATGATGGCGTCGGGACCAGCCCCTGTTCCGTCAAGCACGGCGGACTTCCCCGGCGCGGCGCGCAGGGTGAGGTGGGATTTGTGAATCATCACGCTTTGGTAGAAAGTCCCTTCGAGACAGATGACCGCTCCCGTTTTCGCCGCGTTCACTGCGTCTTGAATGGAATTCGGCGCCGTCACTGTGACGGTGCATTTCTGAGCCTGCGCCAACCCGGCGCACAAGACGGCGACAGCCGTCCCGGCGATTAGAATACGCATCTTCGTTTCCTCCGTATCTGTTGCTCCGGCTTCTTCCCCAAGATCCGGCACCCGAATCATCCCCCTAATCAAGGCTGGAGACACGACGGGTCACCCGGATTGTACCCGGCTTGTGTTCGAACATCAATAGGGAGAAAGAGGCCTTAAGTACCGGTACTGACAGCTCATATGGCTCTCAGCGAGCCTCTCGCCCCCGCTGTTCCGCCTCAAGCTTGGCACTGCCAATGGCGCATGACAACTCGACGCTATGCAACCTCTTTCATCGTCCACTTTGATATCCTTACCTGTCATGCGATGGATTGGGTGGTTGGCGCTGGCGGGCGCGGCCGCGCTGGCTCAGAAACCGGCGGCGGAGTCCGACGGATACATGCACGGCGATGCTCCCTACCTCACTGAGGACGGCTGGCGTCCTTTGCTGAATGGCACGGACCTGTCCGGGTGGAAAGGACAAGACGCCGCCAAACCGAATGAGTGGTTCACCACGCGCGGCGTCGTCTGGAACCGCTTCTACCGCCCGAAGGACCTGTCCGCCCGCAAAATGCCGGGCGGCACGATCTTGAACGGTCCCGCCGGGCGTACGGTCAATCTGGTGACCGAAGAGAAATTCGGCGATATTGAACTCTATCTCGAATTCATGGTCCCGGCGGGCTCCAACTCAGGCGTCTATCTGCACGGGTTGTACGAGATTCAGATCTTCGACAGCTTCGGCGTTCTTTCGCCTACCAGTTCCGACTGCGGCGGCGTCTACTGGCGCTGGATTGACAACCGCGGGGTGGGCGGCGCGGCGCCGAAAATCAACGCTAGCCGCAGACCGGGAGAGTGGCAGTCGTTTTGGATCTGGTTCCGCGCGCCGCGCTTTGACGCCTCCGGCAAGAAGACCGAGAACGCCCGTTTCCTTCGGGTGCTGCATAATGGGATTCCGATACACGACAACGTGGAGCTCGAAGGACCCACGCGCGCCCACATGAACATCCCGGAAGCGGCGACCAACCCCATCATGTTGCAGGGCGACCACGGCCCGGTCGCGTTTCGAAACATCTATGTCCGTCCCCTGCGGACGCTGGTAAAAAGGTAAACCAATGCGCATTACCCGTAGAGAACTGATGCTGGGCGGCAGCGCCGCCGCGATGGCTGCCGCCGGGGCGCCGCCCCGCCCCAACTTTGTCTTCATCCTGGTGGACGACCTGCGTTACAACGCCTTGGGTTGCACCGGGCACCCGTTCGTCAAGACCCCCCATGTCGACCGTTTGGCGCGCGAGGGAATGAATTTCGTCAATACCTTCGTCACCACGCCGCTGTGTTCGCCCGCGCGCGGCAGTTTCCTCACCGGACAATACGTGCGCACGCACGGCATCCTCGACAACACCAACCGTTCGGAAGCCAGCCACAAGCTGGTGACCTTTCCTAAGCTGCTGCGCGACGCCGGTTATGAAACCGCGTACGTCGGCAAGTGGCACATGGGCAATGACCCCACCCCGCGACCCGGATTCGACAAGTGGGTCAGTTTCCCTGGCCAAGGGCAATACATCGACCCGAGGATGAATATCGACGGCCAAGACACCAAGGCGCAGGGCTACATGACGGACCTGCTGAACAACCACGCCGTCGAGTTCATTCGCAAGCCGCACGCCAAGCCGTTCTGTCTTTATCTGGCGCACAAGGCGGTGCACGGTCCCTTCACTCCCGCCGAGCGGCACAAGGACCTCTACGCCGGAATGAAAATCGAGCGCAAGCCGAGCGTCAAGGATACGCTGGAAGACAAGCCGGCGGTAAAGAAAGGCATCGCCGCCGAGGCTCAAGTGGTGCGCAAGAAGGGCGCCACGCCCGTGCTCGGGGGACCGGGCGACGAGATCATTCTGAATCAGCTCCGGTGCCTTGCCTCCATCGACGAGGGCGTCGGCTTGATTTACGAAGCGCTCAAAGCCACCGGGCAGCTCGACAACACGCTGATCGTCTTCACCTCGGATAACGGCTATCTTTGGGGCGAGCATGGCTTGGGGGACAAGCGGGCGTTTTACGAGGAATCGATACGCATCCCCATGGTCGCCCGTTACCCGAGGCTCATCCGCGCAGGCAGCACGGCGAAAGAGATGGCGCTGAATATCGACATCGCGCCGACGTTCCTGGACCTTGCGGGCGTGAAGATTCCTGCTTCGATCCAGGGACGCTCGTTGCGCCCGGTAATGGCGGGGCAGGCGAAGACGTGGCGAAAGTCGTTTCTCGCGGAGTACTACGAAGAGAAGCAGTTCCCGCGCATTCCGACATGGGACGGCGTACGCACGGAACGCTATAAGCTGACCTGCTACGCCAATCTGGAAGGCGCGGATGAGTTGTATGATCTTGACAAGGATCCTTACGAAATGAAGAACCTGGCGCAGGATCCTGCCGCCAGGGGGATTCTCAAGGAATTGCGAGCCGAACTCGAAAAACTGCGAAAGGAGATCAAAGCATGAGTCTCACTCGCCGCGAGTTTCTCTACGCGCCCGCGGCGGCTGCCCTCGCCGCCGCGCAGGCGCGAAAGCTTAATGTTCTCATGATCGCCGTCGACGACTTGAACAACCGCATCGCCTGCTACGGCGATCCGGTGGTCAAGACGCCCAACATAGACCGCCTAGCGCGGCGCGGCGTCCGGTTCGACCGTTCGTACTGCAATTACCCGCTCTGCAACCCCACGCGAACGTCTCTATTAAGCGGCAGGCGCCCGGAAACAACCAAGGTGTACGACAACGGCACCCCTCCGCGCACCTATCTGGGCGACATACAGTTCATGCCGGAGTACTTCAAGAGCCACGGCTACTTCACGGCGCGCGTGGGCAAGATCGCGCACGGCCTCTTCGAACATCAAATTCAGTGGGACATTTCCGAAAGCCGGGCGGGCGTGCCGATCACCCAGCGGACACGGCTCACCGACGAGGACCACCAACTCGCCAAAAAGCGCCGGGAGGCGAAGCAGCAGCGGGGGGTGGAATCCGGAGCGCTGGAATGGAGAAAGACGGACCGCTCGGACGCTGACGAGCCCGACGGCGCGACGGCGCGGCGCATTGTGGAAATTCTCGAGAAGCAGAAAAAGGATCCGTTCTTCATCGGCTGCGGTTTCCACAAGCCGCATCTGCCTTGGGTGGCGCCGAAGAAGTATTTCGACATGTATTCGCTCGACCAGATTAAGCTGCCGAATACGCCGCCCGACGACCGGGACGACATCCCGCCCATTGCGCTTACCTTCCGCGAAGGCGAAGACAAGATGACGGACACGCAACGCAAGGAAGCCATCCTGGCGTATCACGCCGCAACGTCATTCATGGACGCGCAACTCGGTGTGGTGCTCGACGCCGTCGACCGTTTGAAGCTGTGGGACAACACGGTCATCTTCCTGTTCGGCGACCACGGCTGGCACCTTTTCGACCATTTGCAGTTGTGGCGGAAGATGACGGTGTTCGAGCAAGCCGCCCGGGCGCCGCTCATTTTCCACGCTCCGGGGCGCCAACACGGCGTGGGTTGCCCGCGGCTTGTGGAGTTTGTCGATATCTTCCCCACCCTCACCGAACTCTGCGGGCTGCCGCAGGCGCCGGGCATGGAGGGCACGAGCTTCGTCCCGCTGCTCGACAACCCTCAGCGCCCGTGGAAGAAAGCGGCGTTTACGATGGTGGCGCGCGGGAAGAACCGCTTCGGCAGGAGCGTCCGGACGGAGCGCTACCGTTACACGGAGTGGGACGACGAAAACCACAGCATCGAGTGTTACGACCACGAAATGGATCCTAACGAGTGGACCAATATCGCCTGGCCCACGCGCCCTCAAACCGACAAGGTGAAAGCCATCCGGTCGGAGTTGCAGAAACTCTTGCATAGCGGGTACAAGGCGGCTCTGCCGCCCAAAGTGTAAACTGGACAGCATCATTTAGGAAAGGCGGATTGTCAATACGATGAAACAGATCTCCAGGCGCAATGTGGTGGCGGCGGCGCCGCTGCTCGTTAGTTCCAAGACCGCATTTGGCTCACAGGCGAACTCCGCCGTGCGTTTCGGCATCATCGGAACCGGAGGGCGCGGGCGCTACGTCGGGGACATCATGCTGAAGGACCCCAACGGGCGCCTCACAGCGATCTGCGACAAGTACGCGGATCGAATCGACCTCGCAAAGACACAACTGGCGGGCGCGGACAAGGTGCCGGCCTATAAAGACTACCGCGACCTGCTGAACGACAAGAATGTGGACGCGGTCCTGATCGCCACCCCGGTGTTCCTCCACCCGGAGCATTACGAAGCGGCGGTGCTGGCGCGCAAGCACATCTATTGTGAAAAGCCTGCCGCGGCGGACGTCGCAGGAGTCAAGCGCATGCTCGCTGCATGGGCGAAGCGCGACAAGACCAAATGCATTCAGTTCGGCTTCCAGCAGCGCTTTAGCGCGCAGTACCTGAAAGCCCATTCCTATTACAAGTCCGGCAAGATCGGCGAGATGAAACTCATGATGAGTTATTGGGTGCTTGGCTATCTGCCGCCCACGCCGCCCAAGGGACCGGCAAAGCAGGAGACCGAAGAAGACAAAATCCGCCGGTGGGGCGCTTGGATGAAGTACTCCGGAGGTCCCATCGTCGAGCAGGACTGCCACGGGCTTGACACCATCAACTGGTTCGTGGACGACGTGCATCCAACCAGCGCCGTAGGGCGCGGCGGTTTACGTTACCCGCTGGCTTACGGGGACTGGAACTCGGACCACCACAACATCATTTACCAATACCCGAACGGAGTTGAGGGCTGGCTGATTTCGATTAAGCACACCGCCGGCTATCGCGACGTCAAGGAGCAGTTTTACGGCTCGAAGGGAATGCTGGAAACCTCGCGCAAGTATTTCAAGCTCCACGGCATGACCCCGGACGTTCGTTTCAAGAGCGCCGACGACTTGCGGGACACCAGCCTGATGGAAAAGGAAGAGTCGCCCGGCGACATCACCGGGCAGGCAGTGAAGTTCTTCTTCGAGGCGATTCTCGCAGGCAAGCCGATCGATATGACCAGGAGCTCCTGCGACAGCACTCTGACCGCCATACTGGGCCGTATGGCGATGGAGACCAAGCGCGAAGTCACCTGGGACGAGATGATGCGTTCGGCATAGCCCGCTAGGCGCCGCGGCGGGCGCCTCCTGCCGCTTGCCGGAGCTTGGCTACCAATTCCGCCGGACTGAACGGCTTCACGAGGAACGCGTCTCCAGACTCGATCAGACTCCGGCGCACGTCCGGGTCGCCCGCGTGCCCCGACATAAACACAATCTTGACGCCGGGATGACGGGCGGCCAAAAGCGCAGCAAGGTCACGCCCGCTCATGCCCGGCATCACGATATCAGTGAGCACGGCGTCAACTTTTCCGCCGTGGGCGCCGCAAAGCGCCAAAGCTTGCTCGCCACTAGCCGCTTCCAGGACCTGGTAGCCGGCGGAACGCAGCACGGTGGCGGCGAAATGCCGTACTTCCGGCTGGTCCTCGACTACCAGGACCACTCGGTGCGCGGCAGAGACCGCCTTGTCCACGGCGGCGCCCTTTTCCGGAGCTGGCGGTTCCACGCGGGGCAGGTACACCGTGAAAGTGGAGCCCGCCCCCGGGACGCTTTGCACATCGATCCAGCCCCCGCTCTGCCGGACGATTCCATACACCGTGGCCAGACCTAGCCCGGTTCCTTGACCCTGCGGCTTGGTGGTAAAAAACGGCTCGAAAAGGTGAGTCAGGGTCTCGGAATCCATCCCAACGCCGGTGTCGGCGACCGTGAGCCGGAGGAACGAACCCGGGCTCGCCTCCGGCCACTGAGCCGCCTCTTCTTCACTGATTTCGGCATTCGCGGTGGACACGGTGAGCACACCGCCATCCGGCATGGCGTCGCGGGCGTTGGTCGCCAGGTTCAGCAGGATCTGATGCATCTGGCTCGGGTCGGCGCGCACCCAGCCAACGTCTTCAGCCAGCACAGTTTCCAAACGAATCTTCTCGCCTAACAGCCGCTCCAGCAGCGACCGGGCCTCGGCGATGAGCGCATTCAGATCGAGCTGCTCCGGCGACACCATTTGACGGCGGCTGAAGGCTAGGAGCTGCCGCGTGAGCGACGCCGCCCGTTCTCCGGCATTGCGGATTTCGGCGATGCTCCCCCGCAACGGGTCCTCGGGCGGCAAGCGCGAGAGCGCCAAATCGGCGTACCCGTTGATCACCGTCAGGATGTTATTGAAGTCGTGCGCAATCCCTCCCGCCAGGCGCCCCACGGCTTCCATGCGCCGCGCGGTGGCCAGTTGTTCCTCCATCAGACGCCTGTCGGTGACGTCCTGAATCGTGCCCGTCATCACCACCGGTTCGCCGGACTCGTTGAGCGTCAGCGACCCGCGTCCCAGCACCCAACGGCGCTGCCCGTCCGAAGGGCGGATGATCATATACTCGCGGTCGAAAGGCTTACGCTGCCCCAATACTTCCTGCCGGTAGTACTCCAACATCTGTTGGCGGTGGTCGGGGTGAATCAATTCCGCCCAACCTTCGATGTCCCGCTTGAAATCCGGTCCAATACCGAGAATCTCGTCCAGAACTTCTGAACTCTTCCACAGGCCGGTTCTTATATCAAGCGAGTAGCTCCCAATCCGTGAAGCCCGCTGAGACTCGCGGAGCCACGCTTCGCTCTCGTGCAGAGCTTGGTCAGCGAGTTTCCGGGCGGTGATATCGATCACCACGCCGTCGAGCCAGAGCGGTTCGCCCGCGCTTGAGAAGGTCGCCTGTCCCCGCTCTTGCACCCACCTTTCGGAGCCGCCGGCATGCCGGATGCGATACTCGACCTCGTATGGCTTTCTCTCCGCCGCAGCCTGTTCGATGACGCGGTTGACGCGGTCGACCTCATCCGGGGTCATCAGGTCCGCCCACTTACGCTGCCCCGAAGTGAAATCCTCCGGCTCATACCCCGTCACAGAAGCCGCCCCGGCGCTCAAGAACGAGACTCGCCACGGCGGAGAGAACTCACAGCGGAACACCGCCCCGGGGACGTTTTCGATGAGAGTGCGCTTCTCGGCGATGCTCTCCCGCAAACTGTTCTCGATCCGCTTGCGCTCGGTGATATCCTCCAGCACCGCCCAAACACCGCGGACCGTGGAGGTATCCGGATCAATGACAGGTAACGCGTCGACCCGAATCCATTTCAGTTCCCCATCCCCGGGCGCGCGTAAACCCATCACCCGGCCGCGGACGTCTTCCCCGGTTTCCAGCGCCTGAAGGGAAGGCCGGAACTGCGCGGCGATGGGCGCTCCGTCCTCTGAGACCGCCTGAATGGGTAGGTCACCCGCCATTTGCCCCACGATTCGGCCGCCGATCAGACCCAGCAGCTTTTGAGCAAAGGGATTTGCCGCCCCGACCCGCCCGTCCGCATCGATCCAGACCAACCCCACGCCGATGCGCTCAAACAGCTCTTGTCCATTCAGAGCCTCCACTTCTGCTGCCTCCGCATTTTCCCTCCAGTGCCCGATCACCGCACGAATAGCTTTTCAATTGTAATAGGTCGCCGGGAGTGTTTCCAAGCCACGACCGGAGCACGAGAGCGGCATGACGCCCGCCGGGCAGCTCACGGCGCGGGACATACGTTCGCCCGCCGCGGCGCGCAGCCCGGATCCTGATACGGGCCCCTCCCATGCGGCCGCGTGCCGCAAGCGGGCCTTGCTCGTAAATCTTTTCCTTTACTTTCAGTTATATAACGTGCTACGCTGAAAATCTAAAAATGCGCACTGTCGACCTTATCCAGCGGAAACGGGACGGAGACGAGCTTTCCACCGAAGAAATCCGTTACTTGGTGGAGGGCTATACCTCCGGCGCCATCCCGGATTATCAGATGTCGGCCTTCTTGATGGCGACATTCTTCTCGGGCATGACGGACCGCGAGGTTAGCGCTCTGACCGACCTAATGGTCCGCTCCGGTCAAATCCTGGACTTGTCGTCGATCCCCGGCGTCAAAGTGGACAAGCATTCCACCGGCGGCGTTGGCGACAAGACCAGCCTCATCGCCGCTCCCATCGCCGCGAGCGCAGGAGTGGTCGTGCCAATGATGTCCGGACGCGCCCTCGGCCACACCGGCGGGACGCTCGACAAGTTGGAATCCATCCCCGGCTTTCGCACCAACCTTTCGGTCGAAGAATTTAGGGAGCAGGTGGCGCGGATTGGCCTGTGTTTCATAGGACAAACGGATGAGCTTGCGCCCGCGGACGGAAAGCTTTACGCTCTGCGCGACGCCACGGCGACGGTCGAATCGATCCCGCTGATCGCTTCTTCCATCATGTCGAAGAAGCTCGCCGTGGGTTTGGACGCTCTGGTCCTCGACGTCAAGGTCGGCTCCGGGGCGTTCATCAAGAAGCAGGTGGACGCCCGGCGGCTCGCGCAGATGATGGTGGGCATCGGGCGGCGGCTTGATAAGCGCGTTCAGGCGCTCATCACCGACATGAACCAGCCGCTTGGTTTCGCTGTCGGTAATGCCTTGGAGGTGATGGAGGTTTCCCAAACCTTGCAGAACTCCGGACCGGCGGATTTGGCCGAAATCTCCGTCGAGCTGGCGGCGCGGATGATCTGGCTCGGCAAGAAAGCGAACTCGCTCGAAGAAGCCCGGATCCTGGCCGAACGCAAGCTCGTCGACGGTTCGGGATACCGCAAGCTCAAAGAGGTGATTCAGGCGCAAGGCGGCGATCCCAAGGTGCTGGACCGCTTCGAGCTCCTGCCGAACGCCACCGGCGTGCGCGAAATCACGACTCCGCGCGCAGGGTTCGTGAGCGCCATCGACGCAGAGTATATCGGGCGCGCCGCCGCCATGATCGGCGCCGGACGGGACTGTAAGGATGACGAAATCGACCCCGCCGTCGGCGTGATTCTGGAGGTCAAGGTGGGCGCCAAAGTAGATGCGGGCAGCGTTCTTTGCCGGCTGTACCACACCGCGGAAGATCGCTTGGACGAAGCGGCCGAGCTCGTCGAAGACGCCTTCCGCATCTCCGGTGTGAAACCTGAACCCAGGCCGCTGATCCTCGAAGTGGTGAGCTGACCGGGGCGCCCCCTCTATGGACCGCTTCACGGGGTTGTTGGGACTCGCTGTCATCCTGGGTGCGGCTTACCTGTTTTCGAAGGAGCGCAGCGCCATCCGGCTGCGCGTCATCCTGTGGGGACTCGGGCTGCAATTCGCCTTTGCGTTTCTGGTCCTGAAGACGGGTTTCGGGCGGCTTTTTCAAGCCGCTAGCGTGGCCGTAAACGCGATGCTCGAATACGCCGAAGCAGGCAGCAAGTTTGTCTTTGGACCTCTGGGCGAAAAGGGCGGTCCTTTCGGCGTGGTATTCGCTTTTCAGGTGCTGCCCATCGTCATCTTCATCGCCTCGTTCTTCTCGATCATGTACTACTTCGGGATCATGCAGATCCTGGTGCGGGGGATGGCGAAGCTGATGCAGCGGGTGATGGGCGCGAGCGGAGCGGAATCGACGAATGTCGCAGCCAGCATCTTTATGGGGCAGACAGAGGCGCCGTTGACAATTCGCCCTTTCATCGCCGGGATGACCGAAAGCGAGCTGTACACCATCATGGTGAGCGGCATGGCTCACGTGTCCGGCGCCGTGATGGCGGCTTACGTCAAGATCGCCGGCGTGGATATCAAGCACCTGCTCACCGCCGTCATCATGACTGCGCCCGCCACGATCATGCTCGCCAAGATGTTCATCCCCGAAACGGGCAAGCCCGAAACCATGGGCGACGTGAAGATCGAGGTCGAGCGCCCGGGCGTGAACGTGATCGACGCGGCGGCGCGCGGCGCGAGCGACGGGCTGCATCTGGCTCTGAACATCGGCGGCATGCTGATCGCATTCCTGGCGCTGATCGCCATGATCAACGGCATCCTGGGCGCCATCCACACGGTGCCCCTGTTTGCGTGGGTCCCGGGGTCGCTGCAAGAGATCTTCGGCTACCTGTTCGCTCCGGTGGCTTGGCTGATGGGCGTGAGCTGGAAGGACTGCTACAGTATAGGCAATTTGCTGGGAACGCGGCTGGTTTTGAACGAATTCGTGGCGTTTCTTCAGCTTGGCCCTATGAAGCCGGCGCTCGATGAGAGGTCTTTCGTGATCGCCACTTATGCGCTGTGCGGATTCGCCAATTTCAGTTCCATCGCCATCCAAATCGGCGGCATCGGAGCGCTGGCGCCGAACCGCAAGTCCGACCTGGCGCGGTTGGGACTCCGGGCGGTGGCGGCGGGCAGTCTGGCGAATTTCATGTCAGCCTGCATTGCGGGGATGTTGCTGTGAAAGACGCAGTGGCTTTTTTGCTTCAGAAGACGCCTGTCCGCCCGCGTATCGCCGTGGTTCTCGGTTCCGGGCTAGGGGCTTTCGCGGATGAACTCAGCGACCGCACCGAAGCGCCCTATGCGGAGATCCCCGGGTGGCCCCCCTCGACAGCGGTAGGACACGCCGGCAAGCTGGTCTTCGGCAAGCTGGAAGGACTCGAAATTGTAGTGATGGCCGGGCGGGCGCACCTTTACGAGGGGTACACGCCGTCGCAGGTAGTCTTCGGCGTCCGGACGCTCGGCGCGCTCGGAGTCAAGGGTTTCGTCTTCACCAACGCCGCCGGAGGCATCAATCTCTCCTACTCGCAGGGCGCACTGGTTCTCATCTCGGATCACATCAACCTGCAGGGCATGAACCCCTTAGTGGGACCGAATGACGACGCGCTTGGACCCCGCTTCCCCGACATGTCCGACGCCTATACGAAATCATGGCGGGCTACGGCGAAGGCTGTCGCCGCCGAATTAGGAATCGACCTGCCGGAGGGCGTGTACGCCGCCATGTTGGGGCCGAGCTACGAAACTCCGGCGGAGATTCGCTACCTCCGCGCTATCGGGGCGGACCTCGTCGGCATGTCCACCGTGCCCGAGGTGATCGCCGCCAACCATATGGGCTTGAAGTGCCTGGCCGTTTCCTGCGTCACCAACATGGCGGCCGGCATCCTGGAACAAAAGATCAGCCACGAAGAGGTTTTGGAGACGGGCCAAAGAGTGCGCGATACTCTGGTGCGGTTCCTGAAGGCTCTGTTGCCCCGTCTGGAGGTGTGATGGATCCGCTGCTTGAAGCGGCCTTGCGAGCCCGCGCCCACGCCCGCGCGCCGTACTCCGGCTTTCACGTCGGCGCCGCCGTGGAGGATTCCGAAGGCCGCATCTATACCGGCTGCAACGTCGAAAGCGCAAGTTACGGACTCACCATCTGCGCGGAGCGGGTGGCGGTTTTCAAAGCGCTCTCCGAGGGGGCGGCGAAATTCAGGCGAATCGCCGTGGCGGGCGGCGACGCGCTCACGCCGCCTTGCGGCGCTTGCCGGCAGGTCCTATGGGATTGGTGCCGCGAAGCCGAACTGATCCTGGTGAATCCCGCGGGAGAAACGCGCCGCTTCCACATGCGCGACCTGTTCCCGGAGCCTTTCGATGAAACTTGTTTCCGTTAGCCTGCTGGCGGTTTGTCTGGCGTGGGGCGCAGAGCCCGCGGATTGGGTGATTTCGGCGCGCTATCTCGTCACCATGGACGGCGCCCGGCGGGTCATCGAAAACGGCGCAGTGGCCATCCGGGGCGAGCGCATCGCGGGCGTCGGAACACGGACGGAAATCGACCGCCGCTTCCAGCCGAAACAGCGTCTCGACCGTCCCGAATCTTTGATCGCTCCCGGACTGATCAACACCCATACCCACGCTCCGATGTCGCTGTTTCGCGGCGTGGCGGACGACCTGCGCCTTCAGGACTGGCTGGAGAAGTACATATTCCCGGCGGAGGCCAAATTCGTCTCGCCGGAGTTCGTGCGGTGGGGCACGCGGCTGGCGGCGCTCGAGATGATGCTGTCCGGGACGACAACTTTCACCGACATGTATTACTTCGAAGAGGTGATCGCCGAGGCGGCGAAGGAAGCCGGGTTGCGCGCCGTGCTCGGACAGACAATCATCCGCTTCCCGGTGGCCGACGCCAAGACCCCCGAGGAGGGACTGCGCCGCACCGAGACCTTTATCCGGCGTTTCCAAGGAGACTCCTTGGTGACGCCGGCGGTGGCCCCGCATGCGCTCTATACGAACACCGACCAAACTCTGAAAGACTGCCGCGCACTCGCCAACCGCTACAAGATTCCGTTGCTCATCCACGTTTCCGAAACCAAGCGCGAGGTGGAGGAGACGCGCCAAGCCCGGAACATGAGTCCGGTGGAGGTTCTCGCGGCGCTTGGCGTGTTCGACGGGCGCACGGTGGCCGCACACTGCGTTTGGGTGGATGCCAAGGACCGGGACATCCTGCGCGGTAAGAACGTGGGCTGCGCCCACTGCCCCTCGAGCAATATGAAGCTGGCGAGCGGAGTGGCGCCGGTCAAAGCGATGCTGGAAGAAGGGATCGCCGTGGGACTGGGCCCCGACGGACCGGCGGGTTCGAACAACGACTTCAACATGTTCGAAGAGATGGATCTCGCCGCCAAGCTGCAAAAGGTGATGACCGGAGATCCGCAGGCGCTGCCCGCGGAGAAGGCTTTCGAGATGGCGACTATCGGAGGCGCGCGGGTGTTGGGGATGGAGAGCGAAATCGGTTCTCTAGAAGCGGGCAAGCGGGCGGACCTGATTACGGTGCGGCTTGACCGCGCCAACGCGCAGCCGCTGTTCAACGTCTATTCGCAACTGGTTTACGCCCTGAAGGGCGCCGACGTCCGCGACGTGTGGGTGAACGGTCGTCTCATCGTCCGCGACGGCGCGTCCCTCACGCTGCAAAGCCAAGCGATCTTATCGAAAGCCCAAGACTACGCCCGCCAGATCCGCGCCGCGCTGGAGGGTTCCGCGTTGAAGTGACGTGAATGGGGGCCCGGATCGAGGCCGGGAGCTGGCCGCACTAACGGGGTTGGGGGAATAGCGGCCGTCAGGGGGCGAAGATCGGGAGGTAGTGGGCGCGCAGCATCACCGGGCCTCCGGGCGCAAAGCGAAGCTGTTTTGGGCGGCGCGGAGGCTGTGGACACTCCAGAGCGCCTTCATGAGTGGAGGCGCTGGGGGTTGTGGCGCGAGCTTCAGCTTGCGGCGTCCCCACTCATGGGGACGCTGTGCCTGACCGGCCGGGCGCTCGAAGAGACGGGGCACAACATCCGAATTGCCATCGAAGATCATATCCAGACCACGCGCGAGTTCGGAATGCCTGTGCCCACACCCACCAGCGTAGTCAAGAACCCGGAGGTTCCCGCGGCTTGTTTGCGGCATCGAGAAAGGCAGCAGCAAGAGAGAACAGGTGATCCTCCCTTTGTTTTCATCGCCCGATTGCCGGGGCTCAAATCCCGCATTTTCGAAATGCCGGTGCAGTGACGACCAGCCCTCTTGGGTTGCGGCTGCGGCGCCGGGCGGGGAGGATGTGGCGAGCCGCGGCCAGTGTTTAAAGCATTGTCCGAGATCGCGCGGGCCGAGGTGTCGCTGCCGGCCGGATCCGAAACGGCGATTTGGAAGCGGTGCAAGGTGATTCTGCGGCTTCAGCGGAACAGCGTCATGAGAAAGTGAGCGCCGCGGAAGGAGCCGGCCGAGAGCCATGAGCCGAGCGGGGTCGCCGTCATCAGCACGAGAATGACGAGAAAGCCCGCCCGCGCAAGTTCGTAATAAATGGCCATGGGAGCCCGGACAAGCAAGAGCAGCTTGGAGCCGTCGAGCGGCGGCACCGGCAGCAGATTGAACAGCGCCAGGTAGATGCTCAGATACACGCCTTTGGCGGGGAACATGGCAAACTCGGGCGCGAGCCGCAAGACAGCCACGGTGACCGCCGCCAGGATCACCGCGAAAACGAGGTTGCTGAAAGGCCCGGCGAGAGCTACCAGAGCGAGTCCGCCATTGCCGCCCCGCAGGTTCGCCGGATTCGTGTTCACCGGTCTCCCCCAGCCCAGGAATCCGCCGCCGAACAGCGACAGCAGACCCGGAAGAATCAGCGTCCCCAACCAATCGACGTGCGCCAGCGGATGGAGCGTCACGCGCCCCTCGCGCGCCGGGGTGTCGTCGCCGAGCTTCACTGCCGTCCACGCGTGGGCGAACTCGTGGGGCGCCGTGAGCATCCACAGCAGGGAGACATTGACAATGGCGGCTTCGTAATCGAGTGTCACTCCTCTTCAGGATGTCATGAAAAACCCGGCGGTTGCTATACTTTTGAGTTGTGTTCCATTTCTTTGAAAAACGTGTCCTAGGCGCGGTGTCCGCGCACTTGTCGGCGCGCTATGGCGCTGATTCCCCGGTCGTTCTGGAGCAGCCGAAGCAAAGCGCCTTTGGAGAGTTGGCGATCCCGTCGGCTTTCCAACTGGCTCGAACCTTGAAGAAGCCGCCGCGCACCATAGCGCAGGAGATTGTCTCGGAAATCGGCCCCATCGAAGGAGTGTCCGCGCTCGAAGTGGCGGGCAACGGCTATATCAACGTCCGTTTCGATCGCGGCGCATACGGCGAAATGCTTCTGCGTCCCGAGGCGCCGGAAACCGCCCCGCAGCAAGGCAAGATCATCGTCGAGCACACCAACATCAACCCGAACAAGGCGGCTCACATCGGACACCTGAGGAACGCCGTTTTGGGCGATACGTTCGTGCGCATGCTGCGCACTGCCGGGCACACGGTGGAGGTGCAAAACTACATCGACAATACCGGCGTTCAAGTGGCGGACGTCGTCGCCGGATTCCACTTTCTGGAAAAGAAAACTCCCGCCGAAGTGCAGGCGCTCGCGGCGGGCAATGGAAAGTTCGATTACCTTTGCTGGGACTTGTACGCCCGGATCTCCTCTTACTACGGCGAGCATCCCGAGGCTGCGGCATGGCGCGCGGAAACCCTGCACGCGATCGAGTCCGGAGAGGGAGACCTTGCGGAGCTTGGCCACATCGTCTCCGACGCCATCGTGGACTGCCACTTGAAGACCATGTACCGCTTGAACGTGGAATACGACCTGCTTCCGCGCGAAAGCGAGATCCTGCACCTGCAGTTCTGGGCGACGGCGTTCGAACTATTGAAGGAGCGTCAGGCGATCTACCTCGAAACCGAAGGCAAGAACAAGGGCTGCTGGGTGATGCCCGGCGCGGCGTTCTCGGAAAATGCCGGGGAAGAGGACAGCAAGGTGATCGTGCGTTCCAATGGCACGGTCACTTACGTCGGCAAGGACATAGCCTACCAGCTCTGGAAGTTCGGCCTCCTGGGCAAGGATTTCTTTTACCGCAGGCACAGCGTCTATCCGGACGGGCATGTGCTTTGGGTGACGACGGACGTGCCATCCGGCGAGGCGCCTGCTTTCGGCAAAGGGTCGCGCGTGTACAACGTCATCGATTCGCGGCAGTCCTATCTGCAAGACGTGGTGGCGGCTGGATTGCGGGCTTTGGGCTTCCATGAGCAGGCGGACGCCTCCATCCATTTCTCATATGAGATGGTGGCGCTGTCGCCGCGCACGTGCGTGCGGTTAGGCATCGAGCTTTCCGAGGAAGACAAGAAGCGCCCGTACGTCGAGGTGTCAGGCAGGAAAGGTCTGGGCGTGAAGGCGGACGACCTGATCGACACGCTGATCGAAACGGCGCTGTCGGAAGTTGAATCCCGCCACCCGGAAGCCCCGCCGGAGGAGCGCCGGCGGGTAGCCACACAGATTGCGGTGGGCGCATTGCGCTATTTCATGCTGAAGTATACGCGCAACTCGGTCATCGCATTCGATTTCCAGGAAGCATTGAGCTTCGAGGGCGAAACCGGACCTTACGTGCAATACGCCGCAGTCCGCGCCCGCAATATCCTTCGGAAGCTCGAAGAGCGCGGGGAGAAGCTGCCGGATTTCAGCGCGGCGTTGAACCGGGAGGTGATGGCGCGCCAGCTTGCCGCGGAGGATTTCTGGCAGATCGTTCTGGCGGCGTCGAAGATGGACACCGCCATCGCCCGCGCGATCCAATCGGGCGAGCCGGCGCACGTCGCCAAGTACGCTTTTCAGCTTGCGCAGGCGTTCAACAATTTCTACCACGAGTACCCGGTGCTCGCAGAGGAGAATCCCGAAAAGCGGACCTTCCTGCTGTGGCTGACGGATTACTTCCGCTCTCAACTGGAAAATACGCTCGGGGTGCTGGGCATCGAAGTCCCGCCTTACATGTGAAGCCCGCGCGCGTGTAGAATACAGGCAAGTCATCACGATATTAGGAGGCGATTATGCCTGTATGCAGCGGCTGCACGCGCCGTGAGTTCGCTTGTCTCATGGGCGGCGCTTTACTCCCCCGTCTGGCTCGCCCGGCTGTCAGAGGACCTTGGGACGAGCCTGCGCTGGTCAGGAAAGTCTACATCGCGGTTCCAACGCCCTCTTGGCCGCGTCCCGATCTCGACGTCCCGGCTGAACGCGCCGCCATCGAGACCCGTTTAGCAGAGCTCGAGCGCAAACATGTGGGAGCGGTCCGGCTCACCGGCGGAGAGCTCCTGCGCACGCCGGAAGACGCTCAGGCGTGGGTGAAGTCGCTGGACGCCAACGTCGACGGCGTGCTGCTCATCGACTTGACCTCCGGTACGGGACCGATGCTCAAGGTGTTGCAGCAGATTCAGGCGCCCACCCTGCTTTTCGCGCGCCCTTATTCGGGATGGTCATACGTCGAAGTCACACGGTGGATGCAGCAGGGTAAGCGCGCGGCGGTGCTGTCGACCAGCGAGTTTGGGGACCTTGACCCGTACATGCGGGTCTTCCGCACCATCCACCACCTGCGCCACAGCCGCGTCTTGGTGGTGGCGCCGGGAACCAGCCGTTCCGCCACGGCGGAAGCCTTTAAGAAACACCATGGCACGGATATCCGCCTGATCGATTACAAGGAGATCCAACGGTCTTACGGCGCCGTGGACATCGCGAAGGCGAGAAAGGCGGCGGCGGAGTTCACCAAGGGCGCTTTGCGCGTGGTCGAGCCGAAACAGTCCGACATCGAGGCGTCTCTCCGGCTGCATTTGGGCATCTGCGACTTGCTGGAACGGGAACGGGCGAACGCCATCACGATAGACTGCCTCGGCGGATTCCGCCGCAACGACTTGCCCGCCTATCCCTGCGTGTCGTTTTCGAAACTCAACGATGAGGGGCGCTACGGAGTCTGCGAAGCGGACCTTTTGTCCACCATGACGCAGTTGCTATTGACGTCCTTTTCCGGCAAGCCGGGTTTTGTCTCGGACCCGGTGTTCGACACGAGCCGCAACGAAATCATTCACGCACACTGCGTCTCAGCCACGGCGCTGCACGGCGTCGGCGGTCCCGCACTGCCGTACATCGTGCGGACGCACATGGAGGACAACAAAGGCGTTTCGATGCAAGTGCTGGCGCCGGTCGGAGAGACAGTCACCTGCGGCAAGTTCCTGGATCCCGCGCGGTTCGTGATTTCCACCGGCCAAGTGGTGGGCAATGTGGACGACGCCCGGGGCTGCCGCACGAAGTTCCGCACGCGGGTTGCGGACGCCGCGAAGATGCTCGAGAACTTCACCGGCGGGCTGCACCGGGTAGTTTTCTTTGGCGACTACACAAAGGCGGTCGAGCACATGAGCCGCCTGATGGGCTTCCGCGTGATCCAGGAATGTTGATGCGCGGTTGAATCGCGCTCCGCCGGGGCTTCCTGTTACGATAATTTTGCTATGAAAATTGCTGTCATCGGCCTTGGGTTCATGGGCAGCACCCACCTCAAGGCTCTACGCAACATTCCTGAGGCCCAAGTAGTGGCGGTGGCTAGCGACGACCCGCGCATGTTGAGCGGAGACCTCAGCGCCGTGGGCGGCAACTTGGGCGGATCCGGGGACAAGTGGGACTTCTCCGCTTACCGTAAATACACCGACTTCGCCCAAGCGGTCGAAGATCCCGAAGCCGAGGCGGTGGACATTTGCCTGCCCACCCACCTGCACTTTCCAGCCGCGCTCGCCGCTCTCAAAGCGGGCAAACATGTTTTGGTGGAAAAGCCCATGGCCATGACCGGCGCCGAGGCGGACCAACTGATCGAAGCGGCGGAACGCGCCGGGCGCATCCTCATGACGGCGCAGGTGCTGCGCTTCTTTCCGGCGTATCTTGCCTTGTCGGACGCGGTCCGCAACGGGATGCTAGGGCAGGTGCGCAGCGCGCTCTTCCGCCGCCGGTGCGCGGCGCCCGCTTGGAGCGCCTGGCTCACCGATCCGAAGCAGAGCGGAGGCGGCGTATTCGATCTCCTCATCCACGACATCGACCAGTGCTTGTGGTTGTTCGGCGTGCCGGAAGCGGTTTCCGCCACCGGCTATGTGAATCTCGCCCAAGGCGTCGATACGATCTGCGCGCAGTTGCACTATCCGGATGTCGATTCCGTGGTGGTCACCGGCGGATGGCACCACCCCAAAGCCTACCCGTTTTCGATGGAATACACGGTCGTCTGCGAAGGCGGAACCATCGAGTACAGTTCGGCGGGCAAGCCGCCCACGTTGTTCAGCGCCAGCGGAACGGAGTCGGCGTTGCCGCAGCCTGCCCGGGATGGGTATGAAGCCGAAATCGCCTATTTCATAGAGTGCTGCATCAAGAATCAAAAGCCTGACCGCTGCCCGCCGGAGGAATCGGCGCAAGCAGTCAAGCTAGCGCGGTTGATTGCGGAAGCAAGAGATAAAAAGGGAGAGAAAGTGCCATGCAACCTCTAGAGCCTCTTCAAGTGGGAGTGATGTTTTGGGCGGGGCGCGACCCGCTGGAAACGGTCCGCGAGTTGAAATCCTTGGGAGTTCGATCGGGCCAAATGGGAGTCGCCGGCGAAGTGCCTCTCGCCGGACTCGCGGAAGCATGGAAGCCGGTGCTCGAAGCCGAAGGGTTCACGGTGGTGACGGTATTCTGCGCCTACACTGGTGAAGACTACGCCGACATCCCGACCGTGCAGCGGACGGTTGGATTCATCCCCCCGGCGACCCGCGAAGAAAGGGAGAAGCGCACCCTGGAAGTCAGCGACTTCGCCGCCGCAATCGGGGTGAATGCCATAGCCTGCCACATTGGCTTCGTCCCGGAGGACCGGAATCATCCGGATTACATCGCCGTCCGCGACATGGTGCGCCGCATCTGCGACCACGCCGCCCGCAATGGTCAAGTTTTCGCTCTCGAAACCGGGCAAGAGCCGGCGCACGTGCTCCTGGAGTTCTTGAAGGATTGCCAGCGCCCCAACCTCAAGATCAATTTCGATCCGGCGAACATGATCCTGTACGGCAGCGGCGATCCGATCGAGGCGGTGGGCGTGCTCGCCGAACATGTGGTGAGCGTGCACTGCAAGGACGGCAATTGGCCGCCTGCGGACAAGCCGGGCGCCTTGGGCGAGGAAAAGCCGCTCGGCCAAGGCTCGGTCGGAATCGACCGGTTCATCGCCAAGCTCAAGAGCCTCGGCTACACTGGCACGCTCAACATCGAGCGCGAGGGACAGACGCCAGAGCAGTGGCGCAAGGACGTCGCCATGGCGGTGGAGCTCCTGACGCGCCTCCGGGCTTAGGCCAAATCGACCACGTGCAGTTGGCGGGTCCAGGTATCCGTTTCTAAAGCATCCACGCAAATCTGAGCGCCATCGCGCCTCCAGCGGGGATGCAAGTCGCAGCGCAAATCGCCGCTCAGAAAAATCTTGGAGCGCATCGGGAACGATCCCAGGACAACGCCCTGTTCGGAGCGCAAATCATAAAGCAACAAGCGCTTTTCGATGCGGGTTCCGTCGTTCCGGTCGGTTGCTAACCGCTGCCTGTCCGGAGCGAAAGTGCAGTGCCCGTCGCCGGTGAGGAACCCGGCGCCCACGCGGCGGTAGTCCGCCTTCCCGTCGGTGAACAATACATGCTCCTTTTCTTTGCCCCCGCTGAGTCGAAAAGTGGCGATGATCTCCTTCTCGCTGCGCCAGTCGAAGTGGGAAACACCGAGACCAAACGGGACGACCTCCCGCAAGTCCGACCCATCCACGCCCACCGTGAACATCGCCGACTCCAACTGCTTGTCCGGCGTCCACGAACGGGCTAAAAAGAAGAACCGCGTATCGTCCTTGTTGAACACTGTGTGGTTGAACCACATATGGCGTTGGCGCAGTTCCGGATGCTTCTTAACCAGCCTGCGGTACACCTCTGCAATCGAAACGATGAGTTTCGACTCGCCCGTTGCGATGTCCATGAGAAAGACGCCGTCGTTTTCCGGATGAGCCGTCTCCGGGTTGGGATCCTCCGCGCCGGTGTAACCCACCACCGGACGGAGGCGCATCAACCTCCCGTAAGTCAGGCACAGCGCGTAGCGCCCGTTGTGGCTCACGCCGTTAATGGCGCGGGGCAGCTCGCGCCGCCGCCCTGTTTCCATGTCATAGGCAGCGGAGATGATTTCATTCCCCCGCCTTTCGTTGAACAGGAATTCCGTCTCCGGCTTCAGAGGATTCCAATGCAACATCGCGCCCTGCTGAAAATTCCAAGCGCGGGTTTCGGTCAGGCGGCGGAACTCGCCGGTCTTGGAATCCACCACGCCGATAGCCGCCGCCTCTTGGGGCTGCGGCAGATGATCCTGAAAATCGGTTTCCAGACAGACCAGATACCGCCCGGAGCGGTTCCACGGCGGGATCCCGTAGTAGCCGAAAAAGTGGTGCTTGGGACCCTTTGTCAACGCCCGGATACGGGGCGGCTTCGAAGCGAGTGCGGCAGCCAAGACAAAGTCACGCCGGGTCATTCCATATTCTCCTTGCGCCAGCTTCTATAGTAGTCGAGCAGACAGCGCCGGACACGGGTGGGAGGTTGCCGCTATCATGCATGATTTGAACCGGCGTTCACTCAGAAACAAACTTTCCGGCTGGGATGCGCTGTGCCTCCTGTTGGGGCTGGCGAACACCGTCTTGTACGCCTCTTTGCTGCCGCTGTGGGAAGGCTTCGACGAGCCATTCCACTTCGGCTATGTGGAATCGCTGGCGGTTCAGCACCAACTCCCGGTTTTGGGCCAGACGGCGCTATCGAGAGAAATCGAAGAGTCGATCCGTCTGGCGCCGGCGAGCCATGTAGTCCGCCAGAACATCCCTCACGTGATGACGTTCGCCGAATACCACGCCCTGCCCGAGCAGGAGCGAGCCGAGAGGAGGCGAAGGCTCTGGAGCATCCCCACCGGGTGGCGGCGCGAGGCGGGGACGGGCAGCTTGAACTACGAAGCGCAGCAGGCGCCGCTCGCCTATGCGGTACAGGCGCCGCTCGCCGCGTGGTGGTCGTCGGCGCCATTGCCGGCGAGAGTGTGGCGGATCCGGATGGCTGTGGCGGTGGCGTCGGCGGCTGCGGTGTTTTGGGCGCTGCATGCTTTAGCAGGGCTGCTGGAACTGGGTGTATTCGCCCGCCGGGTTATGCTTTTGGCGGCGTTTTGCTGGCAGATGCTGTACGCGACTTCGGCGCACGTAGCGAACGACTGGCTTGCGGTCGCCCTTTCCGCCTGGTTTTTCGTGTCGCTGCTCAGGTTCCGGGAAAATCCATCGCGCCGGCGGGCGGCGGCGTTGGGCGCGATCCTGGCGGCAGGCTTGCTCACCAAGGCGTACTTCCTGGTTTGGGCAGCGCTCGCTATGGCCGCAGCCGCAGAGACCGTGTTCCACAAGCGGGCGCGCCCGCGGGTTTTGTGGTGGGCGGCGCTCCCGGTCATGCTGGCTGCGGCGCCATGGTACGCTCGGAATCTGGCGCTGTACGGCAGCCTCTCAGGCATGCAGCAAAGCGCCATGGGCCTAACCCTGGCGGACGCCGTGCGGGCGGGTCTTGCCATGCCCTGGGCGGAGGCCCTTTGGAAAATGGCTCGCGCCGCCGTCTGGACGGGCAACAATTCTTTCAATACGTTTTCAGCCTCTACTGCCGGCGCGCTGGCGGCTCTGCTTGTTTTCGCGGCGGCGCTTTGGACGCGGACGGCGCGGGCAAGCCGGCATCTGGGCGCCGAGCTTTGGCTGGCATTGGGCTGCGCATTGTACGGAGCGGCTCACCTATACGCCGTGTGCATGTTTTGGGCAGAGATGCCGGGGGTGGTTTCCACCACGCCTTGGTATGTCCCGGCTGCCATGGCGCCGTTTCTGGCCCTTGTCGCTTTGGGGGTGGAACGCTGCGGCAGGCTTTCACGATGGCTGGGAGCAGCTCTGGCGGTTATGTCCGCGTACATGATCGCGGCGACTTACGCCCTGAAGCTGATTCCGCAGTACGCCGGATGCGGGCCGGGAGCCATGCGGTGGAGCACGCTCCACGGATGCTACGCCGGAAACAGCGAGCGCACGCTGCGGCTCCTGGCGGATACAGCCTTGGGATCCGTGTGGCTCATTCTCCCTTTGGCGGCTCTGGTTTGCGTCCTGGCCTTCCTTCTCGCCGCCGGAGCCATGCGCGAGCCCGGACTCCCGGTGGCCATAGCCAGCCGGAAGTGATACACTTTGCACCCAGAGGTGAAAGCCATGGTGTGGAGATTCGCTCTATCTTTACTTCTCGCGGCCGGCGTCCTCATGGCGCAGGAATACCGCGCTACGGTGCTCGGCGCCGTAACCGACCCCACCGGCGCCGCTGTGCCAAAAGCAGCCGTTGTCATTACCAACAACGCTTCCGGCGTGAGTTTGAAGACCGAGACGAACAACGAGGGAATGTATCAGCTCCCCTATCTGCTGCCTGGGGTCTATACGCTCGAGGTAACAGTCGCGGGGTTCAAGACGCACCGGCGCGGACCGATCGAACTCCGCGTCGATGACCGCGCCCGCATCGACGTGGTGCTGGAATTGGGCCGCACCACCGAGCAAGTGACCGTCACCGCCGAAGCCCCGTTAGTGGAAGAGACCACCGCGAGCCGCGGGCAAGTGGTGAACATGGATCAGATCACCAGCCTGCCGCTCGACGGTCACAACCCCTTCACGCTCATGAACCTCGCCGCCGGAGTGATTTACACCGGCAGCATGTTGTATTCGCGGCCATTCGACAACGGCGCGATCGCCGATTTTTCGATCGGCGGCGGCGTATCGGGCATCAACGAGTATCAAATCGACGGCGTCTCAAACAACGCCAATACCGGGCGCAGCAATCTGGCGTATGTGCCGCCCAAAGAAGCCACGCAGGAGTTCAAGGTCGTCACCAACATTTATGACGCGCAGATTGGGCGGACCGCCGGGGGCGCGGTCAACGTCTCGATCAAGTCGGGCACAAACAAGTTTCACGGCGCAGCGTACGAGTACTTGCGGCGCACGCAGCTTAACGCCAACCAGTTCGCTTCGAACGCCAACGGGCAGCCGCGCGCCAAGCGGGTGATCGATCAGTATGGCGGCTCCATCGACGGACCCATCAAGCTCCCGCGCCTTTATGACGGAAAAGACCGCAGCTTCTTCATGTTCTCGATGGAAAAGTACCGTGAATCCACGCCGCAGCCATATTTGGGAACCGTGCCGACGGCAGAGCAACGGGCGGGCGACTTTTCCAAAACCTTCACCGCCGCCGGGCGCCTCTACACTATCCACGACGACCTGACCTACCATGCCAACCCCTCATTCGATCCGTCTCGAACCATTTCAGTGACGAATCCGCGGTACATCCGCGATCCCTTCCCGGGCAACCAAGTGCCCAAGAACCGTATGGAGCCGATCGCTTTGAGGGTCCTGCAAGATATCCCCCTTCCGAACCAGCCTGGCCACCCTGTGACCGGGGCAAATAACTGGTATGGCTCGAAGGTGACCGAGGACACCGACTTCCGCAATTTCATCGCCCGCGTGGACCATGTGATCAACCAATCCTGGCGCATGTACGGGCGCTGGAACCACAATTTGCGCGACGGCGGGCGGATCGACTACTACGGTTGGGGCACGCCGGCGACCCGTAAGATCCACGCCGGGCGCCGCAACGACGGCGCGGTCATCGACGTCGTGGGCACTCTGAGTCCGAGGACGGTTCTCACCGGGCGCATCGGGTTCAACCGGTTCAAACAGTTCAGCCAGTTTAAGCCGATCGACATCAGTTCGCTGGGGTTGCCCAAGAACTTCGTCAGCCAGCTTCAGATGCCCAACAAGTACCCGCAGTTCACCTTCGAGAATTACATGCAAACGGGCATCAACGAGTGGGACATCATCCCCAGCGAGACTTACAGCGCGCAAGCCGGGCTGAATCACACCCTGGGACGCCACACGCTGAAGTATGGCTTCGAGTTCCGCTTGATGCACTATGCCAACTTCGCTCGCGCCAATGCCGCCGGGACATTCGCCTTCACCCGCAGCGTGACGAGTCTGACGGGCGACATTACGGATCCGAACAGCGGCAACGCCATTGCATCCTTCCTGCTGGGATACCTGAGCAGCGCCAGCGCCACGCTCAACGCCACGCCTTACATTTCCTGGCGTTATCCGGTGCTGTACATCCAGGAAGACTGGCGGGTGACGCGCCGCCTGACGCTCAACATCGGCGCGCGGTGGGACTATGAAGCGCCCCCGGTGGAGCGCTACAACCGCCAGAATCGCGGCTTCGATTTCGTTTCGCCCAGCCCAATCAAAGTGGAAGGGCTCGAACTGCGGGGCGGGCTGTTGTTCGCCGGCGTCAACGGGCTTCCGCGCGGAGCGTTCCGCAGGGACTGGGACAATTTCCAGCCGCGCTTCGGCATTGCGTACAAGGTGCTGAACTCCCGTCCGCTCGTCTTCCGCGGGGGATTCGGCCGTTCCTTCCTGCCCACGGTGGAAACCGGAGGCAACGTGGGATTTGCGCAGACGACAAACGCTGAGACAACGAGCGTTGAAGGACGCAACATCCGGCTGCTTTCGAATCCGTTCCCGAATGGATTGACTCCGCCTCCGGGCGCCTCCCGCGGGCTTGCGACGCAGGTCGGGGACGCGATTTCCTTTAACGATTCGACGCGCACCGTGCCATGGGTGTGGCAGTACTCGGCGGGCTTCCAGTACGAAATCATGCGCGGGGTGCTCATCGAAGCCACATACGCCGGCAGCCAGACCCGGGCGCTGCAAACCAGCCGGAACATCAATTACTTGACTGAAGAACAGCTCGCCTTGGGAACGATCTATCTGAACCAGGGGTTCACCAACCCCTTTTATGGAGTCCTGCCCGCCTCCACCGCTCGTGGCTCGGTGCGCACCGTGCAGCGGCGTGTGCTGATGCTGCCCTACCCGCAATTCGGCAACATCACGATGAACATGATCAGCCGTGGCACGAACTGGTTCAACTCGCTTCAATTGAAGTTAGAGAAGCGTTTCCGCCACGGCTTTTCCGCGTTGGTTACTTACACCAACTCGAAGACGATGGAACAGCGGCAGTATCTCAATGCGCAGAATGAGATCCCCTCGCGGGAGCTGGCTTCTTACGACATCCCGCAGCGGCTGGTGATCAGCGGCATTTGGAATCTGCCTTTTGGACGGAAGCAACCTTTGCTCAGCCAAGGCTGGCCTGCCAAGCTTGCCGGGGGATGGCAGATCAGCTTCACCGGGACGTCGCAATCCGGTCCGCCCACGCCGCTGCCGGATTATTACCTATACGGCGAGCCCCGGCTGCCGAAAGGGGAGCAGACGTTCAACAAGTGGTTCAACACGTCGCCGCAGATTTGGGTGCAGCGTCCCCCTGACACTTTGCGCACCACCAAGCTCCGCAGCCCCAACATCCGGCGGCATTCCGCCCCGCAGTTCAACACCAGCCTCTTGAGAACATTCTCGATTACCGAGAAGCACAAGATTCAGCTGAAGGGGTCGGCGTTCAATTTGGCGAACACTCCGGTGTTCGGCCAGCCCAACACAACCGTAACTTCGCCGCTCTTCGGCGTGGTGCCGATTACGCAAATCAATTTGCCGCGAGCTATCGAACTCGGACTCCGGTATTACTTCTGATGCGAGCCCTTTGGAGCGCCCTCCTGGCGCTGGCGGCGCTGGCTCCGGGAGGGCAAGCGCCGCCGGAGCGCATCCGTGAACTCCACGCCCGGATGGAGCAGGTGATGGGGCCGTTGCCCCACAGTGATCGGGCGCCGCTTGACATCGAGGTCATTCAGTCCGTCCGCGAGCCGGCTTACGAACGGCGGAAAATCCTCTTCACGCCGGAGCCCGGCGACCGGGTTCCGGCGTGGCTTCTCATTCCTCACAAACGGGAACCGCGTGCAGCGGCGGTATTGTGCCTGCATCAGACAGTGAAAGTGGGGAAGGACGAGGTGGTGGGCATCAACGCCCGTCCCAACCGCGAAATCGCCAAGGAGCTCGCCGAGCGGGGATTCATCGTCCTGGCGCCGGACTATCCGAATTTCGGCGAGTACAAAGTGGACCCTTATGCGATGGGTTACGCGAGCGCCACCCGGAAAGGCATCTGGAATCACAGCCGGGCGGTCGACGTCCTGGCGTCCATGGCGGAAGTGGACCCGGAGCGGATTGGCGCCGCCGGGCATTCGCTCGGCGGACACAACTCGCTGTTTCTGGCGGCATTCGACAGCCGTGTCCGTGCGGTGGTCACAAGCTGTGGTTTTACGTCTTTCCGGAAGTACAAGGGGGGCGACCTGACCGGCTGGTCGCATAAAGGTTACATGCCTCGCATCGCCGAGGTATTCAACCGCGACCCGGCGAAGATGCCCTTTGATTTCGTTGACATCTTCGAGTGCATCGCCCCGCGCGCCGTTTTCATCAACGCTCCGCTCTCTGATGACAACTTCGACGTCTCCGGCGTGAAAGAGACCGTTCAAGCAGCGATGGCGTTCTACAAGCGCCACAACGCCGCCGCCCACCTGGTGGTTGAACACCCCAACTGCGGCCACGACTTCCCTCCAGACGTCCGCAACCGCGCCTATGAGTTCCTAAGAGAGCATCTGCGCCCCCGGAGGTAGATCGAACTGTTGCGCTAGCTGTCCCTCAACCCTTATCCGCAGCGCTGATGTGTCCGATTAATATGTAAGGTTCGGAAGATCACATGGCCGTTTTTACGCCTGAAGCGCCGCTCAGCGCTTCCCCCGCGAGATCGGGGGAGATCCCGCAGCGGCACCACGGTCTTGACGCCGCCCGGGCGCTGGCGCTCCTGGCGGGGGTGCTTCTTCATGCCTGCGTTCTTGTGACCCCCCAGGACGTCGGCGGAGCGCTGAGACGGCTGTCCCCCGATGTCGTGCCGTTTGTCCTGTTTCACTACATACACATCTTCCGCCTGGCCGTCTTTTTCGTGCTTGCCGGATTCTTCGCCCGGTTCCTCTTTTTGAGGCACGGGCTGGCAGGTTTCGCAGCCAACCGGCTCCGGCGAGTTGCGTTGCCCCTCGCCGGAGCTTGGGTCTTCGTGTTCCCGAGCATGTTGTTTTTCGAAGTCTATGCGAACACGAAAGCGCAGCGCTCCACGCATGGCTGGCAAGCAATCTTGGAAACTGCGGCGCTCACCTGGAGAACGATTGCCAGCGGGACAGCCTTCAGAAACGGAGTTCCTCTGTCACACCTTTGGTTCTTGTATTACCTATTGCTGCTGTACGCCCTCTGGTTGCCGCTGGTTTATCTTGTTTCCCAGTTGAGGTCCAAGGAAAAGTACGAAAAAGCCGCAAGTGAACTCTGTGAGCGGTTATTCCGCGCGCCGGCGGGATTGCTCGCATTGGCGCTTCCAATAGCGGTGTCCATGGCGCGCATGGAGAACCTCGAAGGTCTTCGGGCGCCGAACCAAGGACTTCGCCCGTACAAAAGCATCTTGCTGGCCTACATTGTTTTTCTCGCCTGCGGCTGGTGTCTTCACCGCCAGGCACATCTACTCGAGCTCTTGAAACGGCGGGCTGTTCCGTATTTGATCACCGGCTTCGCAGCGGGCGCTGTGACGCTCGTCGTTATCGCTGCGAACAACGGCGTGAGGCTTCCTTCCACCTTCATCTGGTGGGCAGCTTATATCCTGTCCTATCCCGTGGCCATGGTTCTGCTTTGTTTCGGGTTTTTAGGACTCATGCTGCGTGTCTGCGCCGAGCCCCACCCTGCGTTCCGCTACTTGGCGGACGCATCGTACTGGATTTATCTGGCTCACTGGCCATTGCTGATTGCGCTCAGCCTGCTGGTCGCGCGCTGGCGTCTCCCTTGGGCTGCCTCCATGACTTTAGTGCTACTGGCGGCGTTTGCCATTCTCTTGGCGACCTATCACTGGCTCGTGCGCGATACTTGGCTCGGGCGATATATCGGAGGGTCGAGACCGAAGAGCATTCACCACCCATGAGGAGGGTGGCCTTTATCGGGAGTGTACTCATACAGGCGGGCGCGCTTCGCAGGCGGGACGAGTTCATCCCACCGTCGGAGTTTGTGCATTTCTTCGCGCTGGCGTCCCCATGAGTGAGGGCGCACCACACCCTGTGGCGCAAGCACTCATGCTTGCAGCGCCTCCACTCATGGAGGCGCGTTTGTACATTTGTTTCCGTCCTGGCCCGAGCGGCACGAAGAAACAATGTCACGCCCGGCGAGAGATTCACCACGGCAGGGGGCCTTCCGGTTCGGGCGCCGGCGGCAAGGGAAGCGGCCGTTGCCCCGAGAAAGTTCCGGCGCGAAAGCGCGCTGCGGCGCGCCTCCTTCACAGGGACAGCCTCCAGGCTTGGAGCCGCTCCGCCAGTTTCTTCGCCACTCCGCCCTGCTCCGCGATCAAGTTCCGGCTTTCGCCCGGATCGCTCTCCAGATCGAATAGCATCCTTTCCGGCCCGGCTTCCAACAGTTTCCACCGTCCCCGCCGGATGGCGTGACTGAGCGGCGTTTTCACCAACTTGTCCTCGAACCGCCAACAGAGGTCGCGCGCAGGCAGAGGCGAGCCCTTCGCAAGATGCCCGCGAAGGTCGATACCGTCCCGGGCGGGCTTTCCTGTCAGCGTAGGGAACCAATCCGGGAACCAGGAGACGGAATTCGAGATTGCGCCCGCTCGCGTCACACCCGGCCAGCGTACAATACACGGAATCCGGATGCCGCCTTCGAACAGCTCATACTTTCCGCCGCGCAGCGGACCGTTGCTTCCCGCGGCCGCCACTTGAGGATTGCCTCTCTTCACCCAGCCGTTGTCGGATAAAAATATGAGAATCGTCCGGTCCCACTGCCCCGTGCGCTCGAGCGCCGCCCGGACCCGCCCTACGGTGTCATCCAAGCACGCCGTCATGGCGGCGTATAGTGGGGCGTTGCCGGTCAACTTCCCCTCGAACGGCGCCGTCCACCGGGCGGGCGCTTGAAATGGCATGTGCGGCAGCGGATGCGACAGAAACAGAAAGTACGGCGTTCGCGCATGGGTTTCGATGAAATCCACCGCTCGCTGCGCCAGCAGCTCCGGAAAGTAACCCTCCCACTTCGCCGGTTGTTCCCCTTCGTAGGTCGTTCGCTGCCCGCGCCCGCCACCCCCAAGCGAGAGGTGCGTGTAGTAGTCGATCGTCCCGTTGAGAAACCCCCAGTAATAATCGAACCCCCGGCGCGTGGGCCAGTATGGCTCGCTCATGCCCAGATGCCACTTGCCGATCAACGCCGTTTTGTACCCTTGGCCCCGCAACTCATCCGCCATGGTCGTCAGGCGCAACGCGAGACCCGAGCCGTCCGCATCGTCCCGCAACACGCCGGTGACGCCGGTGCGGTCCGGCACAAGTCCGGTGAGCAGCGCGGCCCGGGCAGGCGAGCAAACCGGCGAGGCCGAATAGTGGTCCGTAAACCGGACGCCTTCCGCCGCCAACCGGTCGAGGTTGGGAGTGCGATGGACTTGGGAGCCATAGCAACCCAAGTCGCCATAGCCCAAGTCGTCCGCCAAGATCAAGACCACATTTTGAGCCCGGGGCTTTACGGGCAGCGCCGCCGCCCCGGCCAGGAGTCGCCGCCGGGTCAACAGCATGGGCGCTTCTCAAAAAGTGAGCCTTAGAGCGAACTGCACCAGCCGTTCCCCGCTAGCCGAATCGATCACCGCGAAATTTGTGCTGCCCAGGTTCTGCCCGGGGCGCGCGAAATACGGCGTGTTGGACACATTGAAAGAATCAGCTCGAAACGCCAGAGCCACTCCTTCCTTCACGCGGAAGGATTTCTGGAGAGTCAAGTTGTAAGAGTAGCGCGAAGGCCCCCGCACGTCTGGCAGAGTCCGTGTGACGTTGCCAAACGTGTACGCCTCGGGAACTGTGAACTGGGCAGGATCGAAGTACCGGCGCAACCGGTCCTGCACCCTTCCTGAGAGATTCGCCGACTTGCCGGTGCTGTTCGGCCGCAAGACTGCGCCGCCGACGCCGCTGTTGCCGATGGACGATAGCGCCAAGGGGAATCCAGTCTGCCAGGTGAAAACCCCGTTCAGACCCCAACCGCCAATGATGTAGTTCCACGCAGGCGGCGCCGACTTCCACAATGTCTTACCCCTTCCAAATGGCAACTCCACCGTGTGGTTAATCGAGACGCGCTGCGACACATCGCCTTCCGAGATGCTGCGCTCTGCGGCGAGGTTATAGGCGTTTTGGACGGGCGGCACAAATGCCGTCTCCCCGAAAATCCGGCCTGACCCGTTGTCGATGAGCTTCGAATTCGTATACGTCGCCGTGACGTTGTATCCCTTGCCAAATCGCCTGCGGAGACTCACCTGGAATGCGTGGTAAGTAGATGAACCTACGTTCTGGGCTACTGCTGGGCTGTTCGTGGTGACCGATGTGTACTGCGGATATGGCCGCAGCATCTGCATGGTCGAAACGGTTCTAAGCGACAACGTACCGGAAGGCACCAAACCGAAGAACGGGTTTGGCACCGTTCGGTTCAACTGCGTTCCCAAAGCTTGGTATTGCGGGTGCACCTGATTCCAGTTGAGCGATATCGGCAGCCTTGTGCCCTTGTTGCCGGCGTATCCCGCCTCGATCAACGTGCTTCTGGAAACCTGCCGCTGGAAACTGGCGTTCCACTGCTGGTTGTACGGAGCAGTCTTATTGCCGCGATCCACCAGCAACAGTCCCTGACCAAGTTGCACCCGGTCCGCCAAGTCCCCAGGTCTTTGAAGCAGACCCGTGGGAAACGGGTTATCGAAAGGATTGAGGAGCACCTGATCGTCGAGCGACGAAACCCACGGAGTGGTGACCGAATACCCGGGAGTGCCAAAGTTGGAGCCACCGGTGGTTCCGAATCGCGGGGCGAAGAAGATGCCATAGCCGATCCGCGCCACGAATCTCGGAGTCACCCGGTATGCGATCCCAAAGCGCGGACCGAAGTTGCGATAGTATGTGTCAAACTGGCCGCGCGGGTATCCATCCTGTCCCGAATACCGCAGCACGCCTCTCAGCGGCGGCGCTCCCGGCGGCTGGATAGGAAACGGCGCATCAAAATCGAAGAACCCGAAGCGGTTGTAGCGCTCTGAGCGCGGCCGTTCGTGCTCCCAACGGAGACCCATGTTCAGGGTGACGCGCCCCAGTTTCAAGTCGTCGTTCACATACAGCCCGTAATACATGTTGCGGATGGAGAGCGCTGCGCTGCTGCTGATGGACCCGCTGCCGAAGCCCAATAGATAGGAGGCCAAGGCCTCCCCTGATGTCAAAGTGGGCTGAAGAGGATTCGGGCCGCGCGTCTGTGCAGGGCTGAAGCTATAACTCCCGGAAGGCGCGGCGGCTTGATAGGGCGTTTGGTCGTACAGCCGCATGTCGATCCCATAAACAAACGTGTGCCGCCCGCGGATATACGTCTGCTCCACAATCGCCGAATAAACGGTGTTCCCGCGCCGGATCCGGTCCCCTGAAGGAGGCCCCATCGTGGCGAAATTCTGTATGGTGATGGTTGGAAACACCTGCTCGTCGACGGCCGCAGCGATGTTTGGGGCAAAACCGAGCGCCGTAAGGTCAATCTTGCCCGCCGATAGCGGCACCCGCCCCTCAAAACGCCGCGTCGCCCCAAAACGCAGGTTTAAAATCCACCGCGACGTCAACACCTCGGTCATGTTGACCATTGCGCTGAGGACGCGATTGTTGATAACGCCCAAGGCATTGTCGGCCACTGTTCCAAACGGCCCGTTGTTAGCGTTGTCGCCAGTGTTCCGCGTGATTCGCCCGAAGAGGCTTCGAGTGTCTTTAAAGCGGTGATCGATCCGCACGCTCCACTGGTCGCTGTTGACTGATTGTTTGCGGCTCCAAACGTAGTTATTGATCCCCGCCGGACCCTCCCCGGGACGGTTCGGCAAGCCCATGTACTTGATCAGATTCCGCGCCAAGGGGCTCTGGCGATTGATGGGGACGATATTGCCGGGGAACGGGGACCGGATCGCCACCCCTTGCGCATTCACCGTGTAACTTCCAGGGTCATAGATCGTCACCGGCTGTCCGGTGGCGTTCACACGCTTAGAGAAGTCGCCCTGCCTTTCGGCTTCCGTGGGCACTGTCAAGATGCCCGATCCGCCGGTGATCAACTGCCGGTGCCCCTGGTACTCCGCAAAGAAGAACGTCCGGTCCCGCTTGATTGGCCCTCCCAGCGCCGCGCCGAACTGGTTGAAGTGGAATGCGCCGCGCGGCAGCCCCCGGGCATTGCTGAAAAAGTTATTCGCCTTGAACCGTTCGTTTCGGAAAAACTCATAGAGCGCCCCGTGGAATTCATTCGTGCCGCCCCGCGTCACCACGTTCACCACGCCTCCGCCGCTCCGCCCGTATTGCGCCCCGAAGCTGTTGGTCAGCACCTTGAACTCCTGCGTCCCGTTGGGCGTGGGCGAAAAAGCGAAGTTGTTGTTTTCCGGCAGCATGATCGAAATGCCATCCACCAGATACTCATTGGTCCGGTACCGTCCGCCGTTGATCGATATGTCGGACTGCACGAACAGCGGGGCGCTGTTGTCTCCGGTAGAGGCTACCCCGCCTTCCGCCCGCGGATTGACGATTACCCCCGCCGCCAAACCCACCAAGTCAAATATGTTCCGCCCGAGCGTCGGCAGCTCTTCCAACGACCTCGTGGACACCACTTCCCCGAGACTCGCGTTTTCACTCTCGATGAGCGGCGCCTCCGCCGTCACCACCACGCTGGTCGATGTATCGCCTACTTCCAGCCGGAAGTCCAACCGCAGCCGGTCCTCCAGCCGCAGCTCAATCCCTTCCCGCGTCGCGCGCTTGAACCCTTCCTTGCTCACACTCACCCGGTACGAGCCCGGACGCAGGTACGGAACTTCGTAGATCCCAATCGCGTTGGTTTGCGCCTTGGTCACCTGATTGGTGCCCACATGCACCACCTCGATGGCGGCGCCCGGCAGCGCCGCCCCGCTCGGATCGGTGACGTTGCCCAGAATTGTGCCCGTAATGTTCTGCCCCGCAGCAAACTGCGCCGCGAGCAGAAGGAAGATCCCAGCAGCCAGCATCAGCCGCTTCATAATCACACCTCCTGAATCTTCAGGACAGCCCACGCGCCCAGCCAAGGCACGGATACGCGCAAGCCGTAACCCCATCTTTGGAAGCCCAAAGCCTCCACCTTCGAACCCGGAGCGAGCCACTCCATGCGGCTCACCCTCCCCCAAAACTCCTGCTGCAAAAGCCGGATCCCAAAGTGCTCAAGCGGCATGACCCTTCCGGCTTCATCGAAATTCCGGTTGACCAGATGTATAGCAACGCTCCGTTCGCCGCCGGCTCTGCGGGCGCGCACAACCGCGAGCACCCCAGGCGCTTCCACTTCGACGACCGCGAGCCGGCGAAGATCTTCCGCGGTCAGGGCGGCGGATAAGAAGCGGGCGTTCGGGAACTGCTGCCGGACGTCCGCCCGCCCCGACAGGTCGATAACGAACGGAAGCCGTTCGCACCACTCCTTATCGAGCGGCGGCGAGTAGTAATCTCCCCCCAGGGGCGCCAGCGCGAACGGGACGTTCTCATAGGCCAGTTTTTCCACCAGCGGTCTCAGACGGCTATCCTGCGCCTTGCCCGCATCCACGGCGATGGCCACCGCGGCGACGGTTTCATAGCCGTCAAACAATTCCGGCTGCGCGCGAACAAAGTCAAAGAGGTCGACGTAGTCCGCCGGCGCTCCGAAGTACCTCGGTACGTCGCTCGTGTACATCCAGATGTCGTAAGGAACCAGGCAAAGCTGCCCCAGCGCGTAACGCAAAGCGATGGTCGAACGGGCGGTGTCCGACAAGAAGGGAAAAGGCGAAAGCACGCTAATCTTCCCCAGGGCTTCAGAAACCTTCGAATACAGAAAGATCCCGCCCACGCTTTCGTCGGTCCCTTCGAAAACCGCGTAGTCAGGCAGGTCCGCCGCCGCCCCTTGGATCGATTGCTGCGAGGGGGACAGCAAACCTGCGTTGACCGCCAGCGTGGGCTGCAACCCGTCGCGGGTCCGGCGAGCCTTCAGTTCCTTCTGCAAGGCAGCCAGCATCTCCCGCACCGACAGGATTTGAAAACGGTAGTACGCCGACCGCAGCGGGTCCGGCGGCGATTTCCGAACGAACGCCAGATAGCCGGCTTGCGACTTCACGCCGCGCTGCTCGGCCAGAAACGTCCGGTAGTCGAATTCCTCCCAACTTCCTACACCCCACGCCGCCAGTTCTTCGCTCCGGTAGTGCGCCCCCAAGTAGGCGCGAAACTTAGCCACACAATGCTCGCAGAGGCAGTCGCCAATCACGCTGGTGACATAAACATTGGAGCCCCAGTCGTCGTATTGAATCCCGTCGGCGCCGTTGCTGAGCGCCGCGTCCACCGTGGCGAACTGTTGCTTCTGGAACCCGGGGTTGTTCACGCAGCCGGCGCCGGGCGGCAACCCGTCGGCTTGCTTCCAGGTGATCATGTGCGGGTAAACCGCGAAGTTGCCCTCGAAATCGCGGATGGAGAGCGGGCGCCCGGGGGTTGCGTCATTCCCGTTGATCGTGGAGATCCAGCGCAGCCCGTGCTCTTTCACCGCTTGGATCCGGCTGGCGGTGGTGTCGTAGATCCATTCCAGGCGCGTCGCGCGGAAGGCGGTAAGGTCCCTCAGCGTGTTGTGGGGATCGTTCCGGTCCCGGGGATGCCACCACCGGGACGACATACAAACGTCGGATCTCGACGGCGCCGCGGCCTGTTCGTTGCGCCGCACAGGGAAGATTAGGGCGGGCGCCGCGGGCACTCCCACCTCCCGCAGCGACGGCGGGTGCTCCGCCAACACCCGGCGAAGATCGGCCTCCGGCAGCGGATGCGGCCACAAAATGATGTTGTCGAGGTATCCGTAAAGCTTCTCGCCGGAGACGTTGCCGCCGATATCCAAAATCTGCCGCGACCGCTCCGTCGCCGGTCCGAGGGCGTCGGGCAGAAGGTTGAAGGCGCCTGCCGAAATGGGAGCACCGGCGCCGTCCCTCTGAAATACGAAATACAATTTCCCCGCGCCGCGATCCGCCGAAAGCACGAGCTGATACCACACCTCAGGCTGCCGCACCGCCCCCACCGTGAGGCTCTGGGCAGCCGAAGGTGAGTAATAAACCTGGACAGTCAAAAAACCGGAAGTCGACAGATAGATGCGCCATTGATAGAGAAGCATCAGCAGCGTGCACACTGAGCCCAGCCGCAGCGGTTGGAACGCCAACGCTACAGAAAACGACTCCAGCGCCCGCAGGTTCGGAGTCTCATACAGCAAGCGCCCGCCTTGGAGGTGAAACCAGTCACGGGTGAAATCCGCCACTCCCTTTTCGCCGCGCACAGCCACCAAGGGTTCCGCCGGCGCCGTGCCGAACGGGCGGATGGCGCCGCCCCACTCGCCTTCGTTTCGGAGATCCCGGTCGAAGGGAAATTGGATCACGGCGCCGCCGGCGCCGCTTGCCGCCCGTGGCGCCAAGGCAGCCGCTGCGCTCGTCAATAAAAATTGCCGGCGCGTGCTCACACGTCTACTCCTTCACTGCCCCGCCCGGAAGTTGCCGATCGCCTCCGTAGTCCGCAAATACCGGTTGTAGATCCGCAACCGGCGCAACTCGCCGTCAAGATTTTGGGCGATTCGCAACTCCTTGCCCCCTTGCAGCGAACGCAGGTTCGGGCTGAACCTCCCCCAGCCGAACTGCCTGTGTTCGCCGCCGTCGCACAGTTTGCCATCCACCACAAAGCTGACGATCTTCGGCCCGCCGTCCACGATCACCGCCACATGATGCAATTGCCCGGCGGTCAGCATGCCCGGATCGGTGTCCCAGCGGTTTTCCGTCCGCCCGTCGTTCATGACGATCTCGATCACCCCGCCCGGCGCCGTGCGAACCACAAAGCCCTTGCCTTCCGGCGTGCGGTTGTCGGCGATCACCTGCCCCGCCGCGAGCGAACGAAGGCGCACCCAAAAGTCAATCGAAACCCCGGCGCGCAAGTCGTCCGTGCCGTAATCGGCGCGCCGCGAGCGCGCGACGAAGTTCGGCAAATTGGGCGCCGGCGCCGATTTCGGCATGACGCCGTCCTTGCCCGGCAGTTCGAGAATCAGCCCCTTGCGCGTCACCGTCTTCACACGGAACTGGTTCCACAGGCCTTCAATCAGGCTCTTGTCCACCTCGTGCACCCGCGCGACATCTTTTTGGGTTTCGGTGAAAAAGTACTTGCCTCCGTCCTCCACGAAGTCCGGGTAGCTCATGCGAATGTACGGGTCGTCGTCGTATAGCAGGATCTCCGGCTGGCTCCAGCGGATCACCTTGCCCCTTGGCGAGTCGGCCTCCTCTCCACCCACGATCCACACCGGGTTGCGATCTTCGTAAGCGATGGAACGCCGCTGCGGATGCTCCAGGATGAACCGTCCGCCGTGATTGTGGAACCAGTACAGGAACTTGCCGTTTTCACACCGCCACGCAAAATTCGCCGCCCGCGGATGCTTCATCAGCCGCCCGTCGGCGTAACGCATATACTGCGGCGTCTCCCACGTCCGTCCGGCGTTGCGGCTGTAGCTGAAAGCCGGGCGCCCGTCGATAGTCCGGAAAACGGTGAAAAACGAACCGTCGCTGAGAACCGAAAAACTGTGTTCCTCGGCCACCGGACCCCCGCCCGGCGGCGTGCGGATGCCAATGTCGCCTTCCGGCAGCGTTTCCCAACGGATTTTCTCCGGATCCCGCTCGGTCAAGATGTTGTCGCTGCGCAGAAGCACGCTTTCGCTCGACGTAAAAAATCCCTCGCCGAGCCCGCCCACCTTGTGCAGCGGCACATAGCCCGCTCCTCCATGGGCGAAAGCTTTGCCGACGTTCCAGAAGTAGCGGATCTTGCCGCCGTAGGGGTTCTTCCGGTCAATATCGAATTCCCGCGCCGGAATGGGTTACCGCTTCGCCGACCAGCTACGCCCGTGGTCGTCGCTGTATTTGAAAACGAAATAGCCCAGACTGTCCACCCTGCGGCAGATTCCTCCCTTGTAAGGCGGATCATCCGCCTTCACCTCCCGGATGTTGTCGGTATTGTGGTTGTAGAAAATGTAGATCCTCCCCGACGGGACCTTCAGCATCACGGCGTAAGAAGCTTCCGGACCGTCCGGCGGCTCGACATCCACCGGCGCCGACCACGTCCGCCCTTGGTCCGTGCTCCGCGCGGTGATGACGTGCTGTCCCTCCTGTCCCTCCCGCCCCGCTCCCGTCGTCAGGCACACCAGCCAGGCGCCGTCATCTGTCTTCACGATATAGGGCTGATCCGAATACGTTTTATCCGGGATCTCGAATCCCGCGCGGATGTCCCGCCAGTCCCGGGGCGCAGCAGGCGGCGCCCCCGCCCAGGCTGCGGCGCACAACCCCAAAACCACTAGCTGCCTCATTCCCTTCCTCACCGCCACATAAATTGGTACAACAGTTTGCGCTTGCAATTCTATCGCCGGCCAACTACAATGTCAACGGTTGACGCTGAAACTGGCACGACAGTTCAATGCGCCGGTCCGGATGAATATGAGCGACAAACAGACCCCATCGAAACAATGCCTCGCGGACCTCGCCTACCAGCGGATCCGAGACGGCATCCTGAACGGAATCCTGCTTCCCGGCTCCCCCCTCTCCCGCCGCCGTCTGGCCGAAGAGCTGGGCATGAGCTCGGTTCCGGTGGGCGAGGCTTTGACTCGCCTGGAGAATGAAGGCGTGGTCGAGAGCCGCCCCCGCGCCGGCACCCGTGTCAAGATCCCTTCACCCGAGGAGATCCACGGACAGTACGTGGTGCGGGAAGCCTTGGAAACGCACGCCGCGCGGCTCTTCGCGGAACTGGCCACGCCCGGCGACCGGCGCGCTTTAGCCGCCGCGGCGCGCCGGCTGGACCGCGGTTATTCCGCCGCCCACCGCACACGCAACGGAGAGGACCGCGCCGCCATCGAACGTCTGCATTTCGACTTTCATATGTTCATCACCCGCGCCACCGGCTGCAAGGAGCTCCTCACGGCGATCGAGCGCAGCCGGGTCTTGCTTTCCAACTGGCTCTTCTCCATCACCACGGGCTCGCCCCCCTTGCCTGAGCGCTGGCACCGCGATCTCGCGGAAGTCCTGAACACCGGCACGCCGGAACAAGCCGCCGAAGCCATGCGCGTTCATGTGCGGTTCCGCCAGGAGGAAGTGATCGAGGCATTCCGCAAGATGCGGGAGCAAATGCACTATCTCGATGACCGCGTCATCCGGGGACCGCAGCGGCGCACGCTCGAAAGATTGACCTCCGGAGCATAGCCTTTGCATATGCGAATCACAGCCGCGCAGGTCTGGCTCGTCGAAGGGGTGAAGTACAATTGGACCCTGCTCAGATTGGAAACCGAGGACGGATTCGCCGGAATCGGCGAAGCGACCAACTGGCCCGGCAGCCCCATGGTCGCCGCCTCAACACGTCATATCGCCGAGTCGTTCATCGGCCAGGACTCCCGGCGTATTGACTATCTCTGGACCAAAGCCTACCGCGACTATCATTGGATGGGCCAAGGCGGACCGGTGCTTTCCGCTATCAGCGCCATCGATATCGCCCTCTGGGACATCCAAGCCAAGCGTGCAGGCATGCCTCTTTACCAGCTCCTCGGCGGCGCGTACCGCACCGTCATTCCCCTGTACGCCAATTACTGGTTCATCGCCCGAGGCGGTGCGCCGGAGGATTATTACGAGCAGGCCAAGGCCATGGCCGCTCAGGGATTTCAAGCCTGCAAACTCGATCCCTTCCAGCACACGTCGTACTGGTACGGAGAACACCTTCACACCAACTTGAGCCTGACCGAAGAGCAAAAGAAGCTGGCCATCGAACGGCTCAAAGCGGTCCAGGCAGCCACCGGTCCTGACTTTCCCATCGCCGTCGAGACTCACGCCATGCTCAACGGTCCCACCGCCGTCGAAATGGCGCGCCGCATTCATGCCGCGGGCATCCGCTGCATGTGGTATGAGGAGCCGGCGGGACCGGAACACCCGGACGCCATCGCCGCCATCCGCCGCCAGATCCCGATTCCGGTGTGTGCAGGCGAGCGCGTTCATTCCCGCTTCCAGGCGCTGCCCTTATTGGAGAAGCAGGCTGTCGACTACCTGATGCCGGACATCACCCGCTGCGGCGGGGTCAGCGAAATGCGGAAGATCGCATCGCTCGCGGAGGCGTTCAACGTGCCTGTCGCCCCCCACAACCCGAACGGTCCGATTTCCACGATCGCCTCGGCGCATGTCATGGCGTCCATCCCTAATTTCTTCTTGCAGGAGTTCATGCTGCAAGACGCGCCTTGGCGGGACCGCATCCTCGACCGCCCGCTGCCGGTGCGCGACGGCGCATACCACCTCGATGACCGCCCCGGCTTGGGGTTCGACCTGAACCTCGAGGAGATCGAAAAACATCCCGGCGTCGTCTCGCCGCGTGCGGGCTTTTATGTATGAAGAGAAGGCTCATCATCTTTGACCCTCAATGGTCCTTGTATGGCGAGCTCTTCGCCCAACGGCTCGGAGATTCCTGGGAAGTTGTAACTGGTCTCAACAGCACAGCCGATTTGCTCCGTGAACTGCCCTGCGCCGACGCTTTATTGGCCCTCACGCTTCCGCCGGAAGCCCGCTCCGCCGCACGCAACCTGCGAGTCTTCCTCTACCCCGGCGCCGGCGTTGCACAGACCGATCCTGAAGACTACCCCGCCGGTTGCGCCGTGGTCAACGTGTACGAACACGGTCCCGCCATCGCGGAGTACGTCATGGCCGCCGTTCTCATGCATGTGACCCAAATCCCGCGGTTCGCGGCGTCGTTCCGGACAGGCTCGTGGGAGGGCAGCGGACGCACGGGCGGCGTCCCGCACGAGGAAGCCGCCGGCAAGACCCTGGGGTTAATTGGCTACGGCAGCATCGGTCAGGCGGTGGCGCGGCGGGCGCTGGCTTTCGACATGCGCATCATCGCCATTAGCGAAGACTTGGCCCTGCCCCCGGACGCGCCTCGCCCGCACTTTTTCGGATTGCCAAACGCACTGCCGAAGATCCTGAGCGAGAGCGACTTCCTGGTGCTCGCGTGCCCGCTCACTCCCCAAACCCGAGGCATGCTGGGCGCACGCGAACTCGCCCGTTTGAAGCGTTCGGCCTACCTCATCAACGTTTCGCGCGCCGAAATCATCGACGAAACAGCCCTCTATGAGGCGTTGCGGGACCGGCGCATTGCCGGCGCCGCGCTCGACGTCTGGTACCGTTACCCGGAGAACGGCGGCGTCAGGCTCACCGGCTCGCGCCTCCCCTTTCATGAACTGCCGAATGTGCTGGCCACCCCGCACATGGCCGGCTGGACATCCGCTATGGTCGAGCGCCGCATCGCCCGGATGGCGGAAAACTTGAAGCGGCTGGAAATCGGTCAACCTCTGGAGCGCGTCGTCCTCACCGGCGCGTGGCGTCCGGGAGACGAAGCGCGATGACGCGGGTCCGCTACCGCGTCGTGGCCTTCGCCGTGGCTCTCGCCGCGGTGACCTATCTCGACCGCGTCTGCATCGCCACGCTGGCGCCGGACATCATGAGGGATCTCGGCCTGAGCCGCATTCAGATGAGTTACGTCTTCAGCGCCTTCACGCTCGCTTACGGGCTCTTCGAAATCCCCACGGCGTGGTGGGGCGAAAAGGTTGGCACCCGGCGCGTGCTCACCCGCATTGTGGTGTGGTGGAGCAGCTTTACCATCCTCACCGCCGCGGCTTGGAATTTCTGGGTCCTAGCCGCCATCCGCTTCCTTTTCGGAGCCGGAGAAGCCGGCGCTTGGCCCAACGCCGCCAAGACGTTTTCGAATTGGATTCCGGCGCATGAACGCGGCCGCGTGCAGGGCATTTTCTTCATGGGCGCCCACTTGGCCGGCGGGATCACGCCTGCGCTCGTGGCGGCTCTCCTGCCATTCCTCGGCTGGCGCGGCGTCTTTATCGCCTTCGGCTGCGTAGGCTTCGTCTGGGCGGCGTATTGGCGCCACTGGTATCGCGATGACCCGGCGCAGCATCCCTCCATCAGCCCGGAAGAAGTCGAGCTGATCCGCTCCGGAAGGCTGCAAGAAGCTCCTCACTCGGGCCGCTCCTTGTGGCGGGTCCTTCCCACCAACGCCAATCTGATTTTGCTGTGCATCACGTATTTCGCCAACGGCTATGGCTTTTACTTCCTCATAACCTGGCTGCCCACCTACCTGGAGCAGCAGCGGGGCTTCTCCAAGGCCGGATTGTCACTTTTCGCCGGGCTCCCGCTGCTGCTAAGCGTGTTTGGCGACCTGTTTGGCGGCATCACCACCGACTACCTCACCAAACGCTTCGGGCTGCGCTTCGGCCGGGTGAGCGTAGGGGCCTTCGCCTACTTCATCGCCGCGGCGGCGATTCTGATTTCCGCATTCACCGCCAACGCCATTGCCGCCGCCGTGCTCATTGCCGTCGCCGCCGCGGCTTCCATGTTTACGCTCGCCGCAAGCTGGGCTTGCTGCATCGACATCGGCGGCAAGCACTCAGGCGTCGTCTCGGCGGCGATGAACACCTCTGGCCAGGTGGGCGGCATTCTCAGCCCGATTGTCCTCGCGTACCTCGTCGAATGGTTCGCCGACTGGCGCCTCCCGCTCATCGCTATGTGCCTCTTTTACAGTTGCTCCGCGGTCGGGTGGCTGTTCATCAATCCCAATAAACGCCTGGCCTGACCTCTGCTACCCTGGTTTTTCGGAACATGGCAGACAAGCCCCTTCAGGTCATCCCGCTCGGAGGCATGGGCGAGTTCGGCATGAACTCGATGGCCCTCCGTTATGGCGACGACATCCTCGTAATCGACGCCGGCATGATGTTCCCCGACGCGGAACTGCTCGGCGTCGATATCGTCATCCCGGATTTCACCTACTTGGAGGAAAACCGCGACCACGTCCGCGCCATCATCCTCACTCACGGGCACGAAGACCACATCGGCGCCGTGCCGTTCCTCCTCTCGCAAATCAATGCGCCCGTCTATGGCACCGCCTTCACCCTAGCCCTCGTCGAGCGCCGCCTCGAAGAGCACGAAATGCTCGAGGAAGTGCAGTTGAACAAAGTCGAGCCGGGCGACCGCATCGAGATCGGTCCCTTCCAAATCGAGTTCATCCGCGTCACCCATTCCATCGTCAGCGCTGTGGCGCTCGCCATTACTACGCCGCTTGGCGTCGTCATCCACACGGGCGACTTCAAGTTTGACCCCACCCCCACCGACAACGAACTTTTCGACTTGCACACCTTGGCCGATTACGGCAAGCGCGGGGTCCTGCTTCTGTTGTCCGACTCCACGAATGTCGACCGCCCCGGGCATACCGAAAGCGAGCGCGCGGTCATCCCCCGGCTCGAAGAGATTCTGCACCGCGCGGAGCGGCGCGTGGCGGTCGCCTGTTTCGCTTCATCGATTCACAGGCTGCAATTGGTGATCGACCTCGCCCGCGAGTTCGGCAAGCGGGTGGCTTTCCTCGGGCGCAGCATGCTCACCATGACCGAGATCGCCCATGACCTCGGTCTGCTGCATATTCCCGACGGCATCCTGCTCCGCCCGCAGGACATCATGCTCTCGCAGCCGGATAAGACCGTCGTTCTGATTTCCGGCACCCAAGGCGAGCCGATGTCGGCTCTGTCCCGGGTGGCGGTCGACGACCACCGTCATTTCCGGCTTGAACCGGGCGACACCGTGGTTCTCAGCGCTCGCATCATTCCCGGAAACGAGAAGGCGATCTACCGCATGATCAACCACATCAGCCGCCGCCGGGCGGACGTCATCTATGGCTCGATGAATCCGCCCGTCCATGTCTCCGGGCACGGCAGCGCGGAGGAATTGAAGCTGATCCTCAACCTCGTGCGCCCGCGCTTCTTCGTCCCCATGCACGGCGAGTACCGCCAGCTCGCCAAGCACTGCGCCTTGGCGGCGCCGCTCAAGCACCAGGGTCTGGAAGAAAGCTTCATTCTCGAAACCGGCGAGATCCTGGAAATCGACCGTCAAGGCGCCCGCAAAGCCGGCACGGTCACGGTCGGCCGCGTGTGCATCGATTCCGGTTCGCTCGACGACGTCGTCGAGGACCTCGTCATCCGCGACCGCCGCCATCTCTCTGAAGACGGTTTCGTCATCCCTATCATCGCCATTAACAAGAACACCGGAAAGTGCGAGGGGCTGCCCGAAATCGTCAGCCGGGGGTTTGTTTCGCTCGAAGACGACGAACTTTTGCAGCAGGCTCGCAACGTGGTCGCCCGCACGCTCGAAACCTCGAACCCCGAGGAGCGGGCTGATTGGGGGGTGATGCAGGAGAAAATCCGCTCCGACTTGAAGCGGTTTCTGACCAAACAGACGTCCCGCCGGCCCTTGATTATGCCGGTCATCCTGGAGGTTTGAGGCGCTTCCCTAACGGCGCGTTTGTCCGTAAATGAAGCTGTTGTCGTACTTGTGTCCCTGATCGGCGTACGCCGCCGCGAAAAACGCGCCGCTGCCGAAAAACGCCGGGACGGCGTCCGGCTTGCCCTCGAGCGCCGCGGCAAGGTGCAGCAAGGCCAGCGGCTCCACCCGGTCGAACTTGGCGAACACGTGTTTCGAACCCGGCAGGAAGTAGCCTCGTGAGAACTTTTGTGCGAGGATGTTGTCGCCGATCCGTCTGGCCATCTCCAAATAGGCGCGCCCGCCCGTCTTGCGGTGCAGCGCCAGGAATCCGAACAGCGCCGCTGTTTCGGCCGAGGACGTCTTCAACTCCAGCGCCGGCGCGGACTTCGCATTCGCCCCGATGTCCCCGAATCCGTTGGCCCGCGCAATCAGCCGCGCCATCTCCCAGAGCTTGGGATCACTCGAATGATTCGTCGCCTCGGCGTAAGCCCAGAAATGCTGCGCCCGCGCTTTGCCCGCGCGGATTACCCGGCCCTTCGGGCCGAAGTAGCCGTCCTTCTGAACCACGAATCCCTCCATGCTCGTTCCGTCGGTCAGCATGGGGATGAACGTGTTGTCCGACGCCCGGTACGCCGACTTCGCCCATGCCAGCAGCTCCTCCACCGCCCACTGCGCGAATTCTCTGCCCTCCGCGCCCAGCATCCGCCCGAGAGCCATCTGGCATAACTGCGGATTCACGCCCGGCGCGTCGCCGTAACACGGAAAAAGCGTGCCTTCCACCACCAGCTTGCCGGGAAAGAATTCCCCGTATTGATACTGCGCCCGGTCGCCGCGGATGAGGCCCTTATCGTCGCACCATGCGTTCGTCTGGCTGAATTGAAACCCGCCGATGCCTGTCTTCGGGTTGCGGGTCTCCACGTAACGGTGAGCCAGGCGCTTCGCCCACGTGAGCGGCCGGGGGTCGCCCGTGAGCTTTGAAAGCACCGCCGCCGCGTAATACAGATCAACGCCGGCGTTCAGAAATGTCAATCCCTTGCCCCAGAAGAACACCGGCCCGCCTTTGTACTCGTGATTCCACAGCAGCCCCGGCGCCTTCGGCGTCCCGTGCCGGTTGAAATCCAAAATGGCCCAATCGAGCACGTGCCCGCTCCATATGCTCTCGATCAGCAGCTTCGTGCGATCGGGATCCGCTTTCCACATCAGTTCGTAGTAGGGAAAGTGCTCCTTTAGTTCATGGCTCTTCCCCTTGTCTTCCGAGAAGACCGGCTTGTCTCCCGTGGCGTCGTACGCGGCATGCCCGCCCCAGTAGAGCAAACCGCCGTAGTTCAGATGCTGGTACGCGTACCTCGTCACCTCGATGGCCAGATTGCGGTATTTCGCATCGCCGGTGAGCGCCGTCAGCCCCTCCAGAGTGCGAAACAGCACCTGCTGGTTGCCGAGGTTGGATAGCACCCATTCGCGCCCGCTCGTGGACTTCCACTTTACCGGCTCAAGCGTCTCGACATTCAACCCATCCACCAGCAGCGGCGTGTGGCGTTCGCCATACACGTCCCGCCCGTGCTTCAGCACATTGTCCGCAAACTGCCGTACGGCTTGGACATATGTCGCGCTTTCAGCGCCCTTCGCCCCGCCGGCCAAGAAACAAAACGCCGCGCCTGCCCGCATCCATTGAACGAAAGCCTTCATCCTCGAACTCCGTCCGTATCTTAGCAGAGCTCTCCGGGACGCCTCACCGTGAGCAATCTACCGGCGCCGGGATCTGAGAAAGGCGATCCAGGCATTACGCGAAGCCGGGCGGCGGCGGGTTATAATGAGGGTTTGTCACCCTGGCTCGTCCGGTGAGGTAGTGTGTGCTTTTGAGCCTCCAGGAACTGGAAGTAAGGAAGGTCCGCTTTGACGTGGTCTTCCAGGCCGGGGAAATAGACTACCTGGACCCCAAGATCCGGCAGAGCGAGCCGCTGGCCACCGAGGGGGTGGCCGAGCTGTTGGGCGCTACCCGTGAGATCCGGGTTCAGGGAAGATTGAAAACCTGCATCGAGGCCGAGTGCGACCGCTGTTTGGAAGCTGCGTCGTTCGTGATTGATCAGACTTTCGATTTGTATTACCGCCCGGCGCTGGACCCGTCGGAATGGGTCGAAGAACAGGGGTTGGACGAGGGCTCGGTGGAATTAGGCTTTTACGAAGGCGCGGGCCTGCTGCTCGAAGACATACTGAAGGAGCAGGTCTTGCTGGCGTTGCCCATGCAACGCTTATGCGGTCCGGAGTGCCGGGGCATCTGCCCCGTGTGCGGGGCTAACCGCAACCAAACGGCGTGCGGCTGCGAATTGCGAAAGGCCGACGACCGCTGGGCCGCTCTAAGAAGCTGGAAGCAGACTCGATAAGTTAGCGAAGGAATCAGACCATGCCGAACCCGAAACGACGACACTCGAAGCGCCGGACATCTACCCGCCGGGCTCATGACGCCCTGCGGCGCGCCTCCTTGGCGGAGTGCCCGAATTGTCACGAACCCAAACTGCCGCACCGCGTTTGCCCGCACTGCGGCAAGTACAAAGGGCGCGAAGTCATCGAAGTCGCCGAAGAATAGCCGGTTCCCCGCCGCCCCGGAAAGCTCGAATATGCTGACAATAGCCGTCGACGCCATGGGGGGCGACCACGCCCCGAAGACGGAGGTGGAGGGCGCGATTCGGGCCGCTCGCAGCCTCGGGATCCATGTGATCCTTGTCGGACGCGAGGACGACATTTACCGGGAGCTCTCGCAGCACAGCGACTGGCGAAGCCTGCCGATTTCGGTGCGGCACGCGAGCGAAGTCATCACCATGGAGGACTCCGCCGCCCGGGCGATGCGCGCCAAAAAGGACAGCTCGATCCGCGTCGCCTGCCGTTTGGTGCGCGAAGGCGAAGCGCAAGGAGTGGTGTCGGCAGGGAATACCGGCGCCGTCATGGCCACCGCCAAAATGGTGCAGGGCATGGTGCCGGGAGTGGACCGTCCCGCGCTTGCGTCGCCCTTCCCCACACTGAAGGGCACCCCTGCCGTGATGGTGGACGTGGGCGCCAACGTCGACTGCACCCCCGAAATGCTGGCCCAGTTCGCGGTCATGGGCGATATCTACTCCCGCGTCATCTTTCGCACCCAAAACCCCCGCGTGGGGCTGCTGTCCATCGGCGAAGAGGAACACAAGGGGAATGAACTCACCAGGAACGCCGCCCCCCTCATCCGCGCCCTCCCGCTGAACTTCATCGGCAACGTCGAAGGGCGGGATGTCTACACCGGGCACGCCGACGTCATCGTCTGCGATGGTTTCATCGGCAATGTGGCGCTCAAAGTCAGCGAGGGCTTGGTGGAAGTCATTAAGCACTTGCTTAGGGAATCGCTCGAAGCCACCATCACCCGGAAGGTCGGCTACATCCTGTCCAAGAACGGTTTCCTGGATTTCAAGAAGCGCGTCGACTACTCCGAGTACGGCGGCGCGCCGCTGCTCGGGGTCAAAGGCGTGTGCATCATCTGTCACGGGCGCTCGAACGCGAATGCGCTCAAGAATGCCATCCGCGTCGCCGCGGAATACGCCGGCGGGCAAATCAACCGCCGCATCGAGGAAGAGCTGAGCCGTTCGGCAAGGACCGCTCATCATCACTGATGTGAAGCTTCGAATTTTTCTTTTCGCCGCAGCAGCCGCCGCCGCTTTCCACGCCCCGGCGCAGAAGATTGATCCTATCCGCTGGAAGCTCGAACTCGAGCCGCCCGCCGCCGCTCCGGGCGCCCGGGTTTTGGCCCGGCTCGCCGCCTCCATGGAAGGCGACTGGCATGTGTATTCGCTCACCACGCCCCGCCCGCCGATCGCCATGACCGGCAGCGTGAGGTTGTCGTCGCCGGACAGCACGACAGGCACGCCCATGCGCAATCGTGCTTGGAAAATGCTTTCGAATACGGTTCGGGTAGAAGATATTTTCGTTGAAATGAAAAAATTGAT
>FWPV01000853.1_pt1 | contig 90700 bp, 77 predicted proteins | sample 2228371 | NCBI WGS metagenome assembly FWPV01 (sample SAMEA103939776, study PRJEB20133) | metagenome
CCGGCATATTCTTGTGGGTGAATCCCGTGGATGTTTCTCCGAAAGGCCAATTAATAGACGGCTTGCTATTCTTATGGGACCCAGGAGTTATCTTGGTGCTAATTGGCATGGGCATTGCTGCATTTATTTACACAGGGAAGTCAACCGTCACAACGGCCGAATTGACCTTTGGTGTGGTTAAGGAGAAGATTTGAAAAGTGAGAATTTATTCAATTTCCGTAGCATTAACAAACGATGAATATAGTAAAAGGCATTGTTTTTCTCGCCTTAAAGGAACTGCTGCACTAATTCATTGTAATGCGTGATAGAAGAATCAACATTCAGGACTATCTTATACAAATTTTGCTGTCCAAGACTTGTCCGTCGCTGCCGAGTAGTTCTATCTTTAGCCCCCTGCGACTTAACACATGGGTCGAACAGCTAAGGCAGGGGTCAAAGGCCCGGATTACTCCCTCTACTAGGTTGAGGGCTGATTCAGGAATTCGGTCCCCTTGGACAAACCTCTTGGCCACTTGAAGCACTCCTTTATTCATGGCCAAATTGTTGTTTCCTGTGGCCACGATCATGTTGGCCCATTGTATTAATCCTTGAGCGTCAACCCTGTAATGGTGAATCAAGGTACCTCTGGGCGCTTCGACAATGCCCACTCCTTCGGAGAAGTTTGGCTTGGCATAAGACCTAACCCTCGAATCCAGAATGCTATCATCTTTAAGAAGTTTTTCCATGATTTCAAGGGAATAAAGAATCTCTATGAGACGGGCTAAATGATTGTGGAACGAACTCTTGACTGGTCCGCGATCCAAACGAATGAATTCTGACCACTCCTGATCGGCTAAAGTGGTCCCGCAGGCGCTGCAGACATTGAGCCTAGCGGCCGGTCCGACTCTGTATATTCCATCAGGATATCCGAAGGAAAGATAGTAAGGGGATTTCAGATATGAATACGTCTCAGCTTTTTCCCCAATAAGCGAGTGGTATGCCTCGGGCACGACCCCGTCCGCAACAAATCGTCCTTTCGAGTCCACTATTCTTAGTTTTCCGTCAACATGTTCGAGGTTTCCTTCGGAATTCACCAATCCCATGAAAAGCGAAGGGAAATTTGCGAATATGCGAATCTCTTCGTCAAATCTTTTTAGCTGGGCTTTGAACCATGCTAGAGTGCAATGAACAATAGTAAAACCTTCTGGGATGAGGGACAAAAGTTTCTGACGCTGCTCTTCTTTCAGAGGCTCATTGACACCGCCCGGCACTACCCAAGATGGATGGATCCTTTTTCCACTGCATATTTCTATCACTTGCTGACCAATGCTTCGAAGACGGATTCCGTCATTCAGGATTGAGGGATTTTCCTTTAATAGGCCTGCAATGTTTCTTTTTTCGGGATCAGCATCAAACCCGAAGACCAGGTCTGGCGCGGAAAGATAAAAAAAGCTCAAAGCATGGGATTGAATGAACTCCCCACAATTGACTAATCTTCGCAGTTTATGGCCGGTTTCTGGTACCCGCACTCCTAGGATCTGATCGCATGCTTTGGCCGAGGCAATGGAGTGACTGATAGGACATATTCCACAGATACGCTCTACAAGTGAGGGCATCTCCGAATAAGGCCTACCTTCACAAAACTTCTCAAAACCCCGCAACTGGGTGACGTGGAATTGGGCATCAGCCACATTTCCTTTATCGTCAAGGCAAATTGTTACCTTCCCGTGGCCCTCTACTCGTGTGATGGGCTCAATGATAATACGTTGGCCCACTTTGCGGCCTCCATTTCATGAGCGTTCAAGCCCCAAAACGGATTTTTCCTGTAAGATTTGGGGTCCGACCAGCTAAAAGTTCAGTTATAACAAAATATATGGTCTCCGGTGGTGGTGGGCAGCCCGGTAAGAATACATCAACGTGAATATATTCGTGTACAGGTCTGACGCTGTTTAGGAGTGCCGGTAGTGACCCGGGAGTAGGGAAATCTCCTCCTTGCGCATTTTCGAGGTAAACCCTTTCCATCACCTTTTCTATGCCAAATTGGTTTCTCATGCCGGGGACATTGGCCGTGACTGCACAGTCGCCAAACGCTATTACAATACGTGACCTTTCTCTAATGAGCAGTATCTTCCGTTTGTCATCTTCATTACCCACTGCTCCCTCTACAAGCGTGGCATGAATATCAGCTGGGACTTCTTTTGCATCTACCAGAGGACTATAAACAATTTCAAACTGCCGGACCAATTCCATGATCTCAAGGTCTAGGTCCAGGAGCGACATATGACAGCCGGAACACCCATCGAGCCAGGTAGTTGCAATACGAATTTTGTTTGTCATATTAAGCTCCTAGACAAAATTTTAGAAAGTTGGTGCGAACGTTAGTACCTTGCTCAACATTGGCCTATCTACGATCCTCTCGCCTCATAATCTGAAGATATGGAAGAAATTGCCGCCGTTTGATCATTTCTGCAACAGATTTGCCTTTCTCTGACAAGGCTCCAGTGGGACAGACGTGTACACATTTTCCACAACCGGTACATGTTAGTGACGAACCCCACGGCTGGTCTAGGTCTGTGATGACTCGTGACGTCATGCCGCGACCCATCACATCCCAAGTGTGAGCACCCTCAATTTCGTCGCACACTCGCACGCACCGAAGACAGAGGATACACCGGTTGTGATCAATTGAAAATCGCTCGTGAGACGCATCCACAAAGTGTTTGGGATAGAAATAGTTGTATTGAACATGGGTCAAGCCTAATTCCAGCGCGAGCGCTTGGAGTTCGCAATGACCGTTTGAGACGCACACCGAGCAAACGTGGTTTCGTTCAGTAAATAAGAGTTCGAGAATTTTCCTTCGATACTGAACCACTCGCTCAGAATTCGTGATAACCTCCATATCCTGCCTCACGAGGGTAACGCAGGCTGGCTGTAAACGGGGCGCACCACTTACATCAACTATACACAATCTGCATGCGCCTCGTTCCGAGAGTCCCTCTAGATGACATAAAGTAGGAATCCTGATTCCATTCTGAGTTGCGACTTGAAGGATGGTCTCATCTTCCCGGGCCGTGACGTCGCGACCGTCTATTTTCAATAGAATCACACGAGCCGGATTCAGGTCGCTTCGTATTTTGTTAGTTCGGACAGGATTTTTCATGATGCCTCTCCGTTTCCGACTATACGGCACACTTCGGCAGTGCATCGTCTTTTTTGAATATGTTCCAAGTACTCGTGCTCAAAATAATGAAGAGTACTAAGCACTGGGTTGGGTGCCGATTGCCCAAGCCCACAGAGGCTAGTCTGTTTCATTAGGTCGCAGAGTTCCTTAAGACTTTCCAAATCTGAAATCTTACCCATTCCACTCGAAATGTTCGAAAGAATTCGGAAAACGTGTGCTGTTCCAACGCGACAAGGGACGCATTTCCCGCACGATTCCGTCATGCAAAATTCCATGAAAAATTTGGCGACATCCACCATACATGAGGTCTCGTCCATTATTATAAGGCCACCAGAGCCCATTATCGAGCCCACCTGAGCCAACGATTCGTAATCGAGTGGCATATCCAGGAACTGCTCCGGAATACAACCGCCGGAAGGACCTCCTGTTTGTATGGCTTTAAATTTTTTCCCGTCAGGAATACCGCCTCCGATATCAAAAACAACATCTCTTATCAAAATGCCCATGGGAACTTCTATGAGACCAGTGTTCTTAACGCGACCAGCAAGGGCAAAAACCTTTGTTCCTTTGCTTTTTTCTGTTCCTATATTTGCAAACCATTTCCCACCGTTTCGAATTATGGGGGGAACGTTGGCAAAGGTTTCGACATTATTAATAAGAGTGGGATGTCCCCAAAGTCCTAATTCGTAAGGATAAGGCGGCCTAGGCCTAGGAGTGCCTCGTCTCCCTTCTATTGACGAAATTAATGCGGTCTCTTCACCACATACGAATGCGCCAGCTCCGAGTCGCAGTTTGATATCAAAGTTAAAGGTGGTGTTAAAGATGTTGCGACCTAAGACTCCAATACGTTCAGCCTGTTTGATGGCTAACTTGAGCCTCTTTATGGCCAAGGGGTATTCTGCCCTAACGTAAATATAGCCTTCCTGAGCCCCGACAGCGTAAGCAGCTACCGCCATGCCCTCCAACACACGATGAGGATCGCTTTCAAGTACGCTCCTGTCCATGAACGCGCCTGGGTCCCCTTCGTCGGCATTGCAAACGACAAACTTTTGTTGGTCTGTACCCTTTGATACCGCAGTCCATTTCAATCCGGCCGGGAAACCAGCGCCACCTCTACCACGCAAGCCGCTGACGGTAACCTCATCGATAACTTCTTTGGGCGTCATGGTCCGAAGGGCAGTATAGAGAGCTCTGTACCCATCGCGGGCCACGTATTCCTCAATGCGTTCAGGGTCTATCACACCTGAGTTTTCCAGTACAATTTTTTGCTGTCTTTGGAAAAAAGGTATATCGTCAGGACAAAGCAAGCGCTCAAGTGGAGTTCCTCCAAGGCCATCGAGGATCTCAGCCGCATCGTCAGGTTTAACATCCTTGTAATATATATTCTCTGGTTCGACTTTGATTAACGGACCAGCAGCACATAGACCTAAACAGCCAACTCGACTTACGCTGCAGACGTTTTCCCAATTTCGGGTTTTTATTTCATTTTCTAGGGCGTCCTTGATGAGATCGCTCCCGGAAGACAAACAGCCTGCGGCCATGCATACTTTAATCGAGTATTTTGTTCGGGATTGGTTTTCCTGCTCTTTCCTCGCAATGTCCGAAAGTTCCTCAAGTGTGATGGTCATCGCTCAACCAGCTCCCTATTTTTTCGAGGACTGTTTCTGTTGTCATGCGTCCAGCGACTTGCCCGTCAAACACAACCACGGGTGCGAGGCTGCATGAGCCGAGGCATCTAGCAGAAAGTAGGCTCATCTTACCGTCTGCTGTAGTTTCTCCTGGATCAATGCCTGCTTTGCTCTTGATTTGTTTCAGGATGTTGGAAGCACCTCCTATATAGCATGCAGTGCCCTGACATACCACGCAGGTGTGCTCTCCTGCAGGTTTAAGCTTAAAGTAATGATAGAAAGTGGCTACCCCGTACGCCAAGCTCAGAGGAACCTGAAGCACGTTCGCTACATGTTTCAGGGCGTCTCTGTCAATGTAACCGAAATGTTCTTGGATGCTGTGAAGAGTTTCTATGAGACAATCTGGAGTAGCGCCGTGTAATCGGATTGTTCTGTTCACTAGTCTCCATCGTGGATCCTCTGCAGCTCCCCCACCTTGATAACTGACTGATTCCATAAGCGTGTTTCCTAGCTATGACAGGGATTCATAATGATTAATCTTAAACAATGAGTATGAATACAATCATGCGTGTTATTTGTCACGGTCTATTATTATGTTTCCCGCAGAGATGGGGCGAACCTTGAGCTCAAGGCAATATGGATGAGGGCAATCATATCTTTGGCACCATCCGGCATTACATGTTTCTCTGATCTCTGGCTCGGCGTGGCCAGAGGAGCTATGTAGACATTCGCCACTCAGCAGACAATTTAGGAAGCTTCAGAGAGCTTTGTTAGTATTTCTTCTGCAGCTTTTTTGCCGGAAAGCAGCATCCCACCAAATATTGGTCCCATCCTTGGCCCCCCGAATGTCGCATTGGCTGCCATTCCTGCTACGTAAAGGCCGGGAAATACCTCTTTTGTGTTGCTCAAAGTAAGGCTTTCGGCGCGGTCAGCCCACATTGATTTTTCCCCCTCTATCTTTCCACTTTGGGTATTCAGTTTGCCTGGAACTTTGGCTTCGACCACACGTACTACTTCAGTGGCATGTCCGGTGGCATCAATCACAAATTTAGACATTATTGTGAGGGGATCGACATGTAAACCAGCCATTTCCACTGGCGACCAGTTTATTACGAGACCAGCCACGCGATTCTCACGAATCATGACATCTTCCGCGCTCACAGCATTGAAGACCCTCACTCCAGCTTTAACTGATCCTGCAATCAGACTGGATGCGACCTCAATTGAATCCGCCGTGAAATGGATTCCATCATATTTTTGCCATCGTATTCCAAACAAATCGAATAATGACAGCGCGTCTTCTTGTACGACTATTTCATTGAACAACATTCCTCCGCCCCAAATTCCACCGCCTAGGCCTACTTTGCGCTCGAACAACGCGGTTTTTTTCCCCGCTTTGGCCAGGAAGTATCCTGCCACCAATCCCGATGGTCCTCCGCCCACAATCGCGACGTCCAATTCTAAGCAGCCTAGGAATTTAGACACATATCTCTCTACAATGGCACGTGTTATGGTTACTTCATTGATTCCCATTTCCAAATCTCTCCTTCGCCATTTTGCGGAATCGATTCACGACTAAATTTAAGCACACTATTATTGAAATAATAGTCATGATAATTGAAAGAGTTTTGCCGCGTTGCCACCCATGATCATTCCAATTTCATCGTCTTTAAATCCAGCCTCTAAGCATAGATTATGGACGAGAGGAATTTCCTCCCGATAATGAAACCAAGGCCAGTCAGTGCCAAATAGGATGTGTTGCGGTCCATGGATTTGAAGAAGTGCTATGAATTCATTCGTAGCCAAAGTATGGCAGGCGTTTGCTGTATCGAGGAACAAATTAGGTCTAGGCTTTAGGCGGTTGGCGATTTCGGTGAAATCAGCCGTAAGGCCTCCCATATGGGCGGCTATTATATTGAGCCCTGCCAGACGTTCTACCAGGGGTTCCAATTTCGCAGGTGTCGTCAAGTGTTTGACGTCAGCTCCGAAGTAGCGGTCTGCAGCTACAAACGTATCAAATATCACCACTGGCTTTTTACCAGATTTCGCACCTATTTTTTCTATGGATCTTAGCATTTTGGTGGTTTCATGCGAGCCTATGTCAAAACGCTGGGTGAAGCTTGAAAACTTGAATCCAGGAACGCCCTTGTCAAGCATGCGGCTAATTTCATCATTGAGGCTTTCCATTAAAGGGTGCAAGGTAGCAAAAGTCTTGATGCGAGATGACCCATTTGTCATTGCCAAATACCGGTCATTCTCCTTTTGAACCTCATTTGCGTTTGCGGTTGGGAGGAGAAAGCATGCATCAATACTATTGATGGTCGCCGCGGCTTCCAGGGCAAAAGCATTCAAGCGTCTGAAAGCATGTTCGGTGTCTAGGTGCAACTGTGCAATCATATCCTTTTTTTGTGCCACGTTAGCTACGATTCGTCGAGTGAACATATGGCAATGGGCATCTATAATCATTTGATCATTTCTCCGACTTTTTTTTAGAGGTTTCGGCGATTACCCTGCCTTGGCTTACAAAAGATATCCCGAGCCCAGATTGTGTAGTTACCATGACGCACTCGACTAAAGGCGGGTTAATTGGTTTGTGTGACCTCCATTGGACAATGAATTTTGCACCCGATCCGCCACGTGTGTCTCGTTCTTCCACTATGAAATGCGTGGTAGCCAGGGGCCCCAAGGCTTGTTCATTTTTCAAGTATTCTTTCACCAATTTTCCGTCCGAGTCGTAGTATGTTACTGCCGTTAAAATGAGAGGTTCAGAGAGGTCAGTATTGCGGACGCTTAAGGTTGCCGTCAGGTCGAGCGGTCTAGATCGAACGCCTCCGTATATATGTGAATATACTGGCACATATATGGTTTGTCCTGTGGTCTGAGCGGGAATATCGCCGCCAATGGCCAGACCATAATCGAACATAGTACACATAAGCCCTAAAATAGTTAATAGTTTTCTTGCCATGGCCTCCTCCTTCCGATCTCATGACGGCAATATCGTTATCTAACAGTACGCGTATCAGCTCAGCTAGTAGGAGAGGCACTTGACATCCTCTCCAGCATCTCTATCTCCCTTGCCTCGCCTAGGAGCACAATTATGTCGCCAGCCTCTATTTTTTCATCAGCGGTCGGGTTGGCTAGAAAACTTTGCCCTCTCTTCACTCCTATTACGGTGACACCATAATTTTTCCTGAGATCAAGCTCTCTTATAGTTTTTTCAGCAACGGCAGAGCCTGCTTCGATACGAACCGAATGAATATTTGCCGTAGATGTTTGGATAGCGATATCACGAATTTCGGGAGTATGCTGGCTCATCCTTCGCAGCATTCCATAGTGGTCAGACCGAATACGGTCCACAATGTCGTATATTTCTTTTTTAGGAACAAAGTACTTTGTTAACACTCGGGTCAATATCTCAATGGAAGCCTCATAGTCCTCGGGTATGGCCTCGTCCGCTCCCAGTGAGTGCAGAGATTCCACCTCGGAAAGGAATCTCGTACGGCAGATGATATGAACGGACTTGTTCAAATGTCGCGCGGTGGTGATAATTCTTTTTGTCGCGTTGGGATCAGATATCACAATTACCAGCACCGAGCAGTTTTTTATGCCTGCATGCATCAATACGGTGTCTTGGGATGCATCTCCCTGAATAATCGGCTCACCCCTTTCTTTCTCCCTTCGAACAGTTTCAGGATTGAGCTCAATTATCACACGTGGTATGCCCGCCACGGCGGCTGCAAACGATAGATGGCGCCCATTTGCACCGTAACCCACTATTATTAGGCTGGGGGTGATACCACCGGAATCTTCGACTATTTGAGTCTGCTTCAAGCCGGTTTTCCACGACGATGGCAGTGGGAGTTTGACGAGTGCATCGGCAACAGAAGTTCCTGATCCAATTAGATAAGGGGTTGCCATCATGGTTATAACCGAAACACCTAGAAATAACTGATAGAAATCTGGTGTGAGAATGCCAAGCCTTATACCGGGTTCTGAGAGTACGAAAGAGAATTCACCTATTTGGCTAAGCGCTAGCCCCGAAAGGACTGCAGTTCTTAAAGGTAGTTTTAGGAGCAGTGCCGTCGCGCTGGCAATGACAGCTTTGAGAATCATTACAGCTAATGTGACCAAAGATAGGTAAGGGAGGTGAGATACCACATATTTCACATCGAGTAGCATACCAACTGACACGAAAAAGATACTCGTGAACAAGTCTCGAAAGGGTAGTATGTTCCCCAGAGCCGTTTCACTGAATTCTGATTCAGATACAATGAGTCCGGCTATGAAGGCTCCCAGAGCCAGAGATAGTCCCATGGAGTGGGTTAGCCAAGCTACTCCCAAGGCGAGAAGCACCACGGCAATGACAAACAGCTCCCTATTCTTCATTTTCGCCACATGGTGAAGCAGGAAAGGTACAACGAATTTTGTGCCCGCTATAACTACTGCGGCGATAGTCAACGATTTCAAAATCAGTAAGCCAAATTCCTGCAGAACTCTCTCTTCTTTACCAGCTAGGAAAGGAGCGATAAGCATCATGGGCACTACGATGATATCCTGGAAGATAAGAATGGCTACCGCTAAACGACCATGAGGTGTTTCTATGAGTAGTTTGTCTTGGAGGATTTTTATTACTATGGCTGTGCTGCTCAGGGCCAAAAGGAACCCAAAAAAAATCGCGTGGTTCAGATTCAAGCCGAGGATCATGCCGAGAGCGGCTCCCGCTGCCAGTGTGAGGCCAACCTGCATGCTTCCACCGACGAATGTCATGAGATGCATTTTTAGGAGTGTTTTGAGAGAAAACTCGACCCCTATTGTGAACAAGAGACAGACTACGCCTACCTCTGCTATTTGTTTTACGCCATCTATTTCGTGGATCATTTGTAGACCATGAGGGCCGCAGATGATACCTGTGATGAGAAAGCCAGCCACAGGGGGGATCGAGCATCGATAACAAATCAGCGCTACAACGAGAGCTAGGGCGCAAATGTAAACAATATCATGGAGTAACAGTTCACTCATGATGATATTAGGTGTTGTAAGATTTCAGCCTTAAGGATTACATACAGTTGGTCTGCAACTTCATTCAAGACGAGGTATCTGTGTTAAGGACCTTAAACTTTTATGAGTTCATCAAGACCGTTCTGTGACTTAGTCTTCTGAGCATCTTGTTCTTGCGAAACCGAATTTGCTGCTGATCTGAGCTCGCCACGTTGTGTAGCCTTAAACACTTGGACTGTTTTGATAATCGCCTGCCCAAGGCGCTCAGCTTCATCAGGCGTTAGATAGACTTGCTTCTCGAAAAGCTGCACCAAATTTGGGCGACCGGTGTCCAAATCTTTCAGAGTGAAGCGCCCAAAGTATAGGCATATATCTACAGGGGATGACACCACCATGGAGCATCCAGCGTAATAAGTGTCTACAAAGTCTGACATACTTCGCACCGATGCAGGGGGAGAAGCTCGATCCTCCTTGTTTGTCTTCTCAGATCCTTGTTTCATATGGCCTCCGCTTTGTGTGAAAGGGTAAAAAGGGGTTACTTCGTTGACGCTGCTCTATTCGCTGCTCGCTGCATATACCAATCAACAATATTTTTTGGAGGCTGTTGGTAGAGTTCTTCTGGTTTTCTTAACAGGGTAATAGCATCAGTAGGACAGGTAGGTGTACATACTCCGCATCCAATGCATCGCTCCGGATCAACCTTGTAATAACCATTTTCCTGTTTGATGGCATTCATAGGGCATCTCTCATCTGCGCAGGTTCCACAAGCGGTACAGGCATCGGGGTCTATAAATGCTACGTAATTGCTTCTGGCCATCAAATGGGGAGCTTTGAAGTACTTGGTTCCCCGAAGAATGCCGCAGCAGCATGGGCAGCAGTTGCATACGAACATTTGACCAGACTGAACGTTGTAAGTGCAGTGGACAAGCCCCTCTTCTTCTGCCTTATCCAGCACTGCCAAGGCCTCCTCCTTGGTTATGATTCGGCCCATGTGATATCTGTCAAAGGCTCCTTCATGCTGGGAAAACGATAAGCACACCTCTGAAGAGTGCTTGCAGGGACGACCTTGTAGTGCCGCTTCCTTTCGACAAATACATTGCATAACTTGAAATGATTTTGCCTTCTCCAATGTCTGACGGATGTCCTCATAGGGGTGCACCTCTTGCTGGGCTCTTATTTGGGCATTAATAGGGACTACCCGCATGACCGCTGGTGGTACGCTACCGACAGTTGTCATAAGGGACGGAGCGTATTCTTCAACCAGATCCGCAAGCTCCTTGTCCAGTCTATTGAGTTGGAACTCAAAAATCCCTACGACGAACGGAACCAGCATGTAAACCTGCTCCCCCTTTAAGCGAGCTGATCCGATTTGACCCTTCTCTACCATGGTATCGAGGATCTTCTGCATTTGATCAAGAGGGATAGATAATCTTTGAGCAATTGCCTCAGCAGTCTCTGGAAATGGATTTATTTTGAGAGCCATTTCCGCGTCTTCAGGACTGAAGATCTTTTTGAGGATTCTTATTTCAACACCGGATTGGGTTTCGGGGTAACCGTTTGGCAGTTCGTCTAATTTTCTGGCCAATTTTTTGTAAACATCTTCCATGAAACTTTCCTCTTAAGACTCTATTGGATTCAAAGGTCTTGGTTTTTGTGCCTGTAAATGAACTTTTGTTTGAAGCTAACCACGTTCAGACTTTTAGAAAAGCTCCAGCTCGTCAGCTACTACTTTGTATGGTTTTGGAAACTCTGGTTGGAAATTCTGATAAAATGTGATTGGATATCGAGCGCCGATCTTCTTGCCCGCGTTCTTTAGCCCCGCTACGATATCTTCTAATGCCTTACCGGGTGCGGCGAAGACCAATTCTTCATCCTGCGTCATGGAGAAGATCCTATCCCCCATGCCGGGAATAGCAACTCGAGGTGCACCAGTCTTGTAAGAAGCGAGTAGGTATTCAGTACATTCAACCTTTCCACCGAAATTCCCTATGACCCTTTGGCCTGTCTTGAAAGTCCAGGCTTGGATAAGGCGCATGACTTGAGCAGGGTTTCCATAAATGCATACTGTATCCGGATCATAATCGGCTTTTTCCAGTGGGCCTAAAATCATCCCTTTCTGGCTTTCTTTTTCCATGGCAAACATACCTGAAGTTTCACTCGACGCGGACTCAGCATTTTCAGCAAAGCCAACATCGCAAAAGAGCCTACCCAGAGTTTCAAGTGGTCGGGATGCTCTGGTAAAGCCAAAGGTTATCATGGCCGGCACACAGACTAGGTCTTCTTTAGCTAATCCCAGTAACCAAGAGTAAACTCGAGACATGGTGACCGCTTGGCAAATAGTGATACGCTTCCCTAAATGCGTTGATGGTCTGCGACAATTCTCAGGAAACGATTCCCCTTCACGCAGAAAACGCACAGCAATGGGGGGTGTCTTCAGCCGCAAATTGTTGTTAATAAATTGGCCTGCTTCTGCTCTTGTCATTGTTCCGCTCCTAGCTGTTTTAGTCCCAGTTGATGTTTAGTTACCTCACTGAAATGATTGCAAAATGGACTGCAAAGATGAAACGTCCACGGGCTGAGCTGCAAGAGGCCCTCGCTGCAGTGTAGGAAAATGGCTTTCAAATGTTGGTCGATTGTTCACATACAGCACGCCAATTGGAATTTTGTCTTCCCACTGCTCAGCTAGTTTTAAGGCACTTGATCTATCCTTAGGGTCATGATCCGTATCAATTTCGTAGCATCTTTGTTTGTACCAGGCGTAGGTGTTAAGATGATTAAAGGAGACACAGGGTTGGAGCACATCGATAAGTGAGAAACCTTTGTGCTGAATCCCACGTTGTATGAGGGACACTAGGTGATCGACATTCCCTGAAAACCCGCGAGCGACAAACCCTGCGTTCATGGAGATCGCTAGCAGAACTGGATTTAACGGTTGAGCCACGGTTCCATTTGGCTGAGTCTTGGTAACGAACCCACTAACACTGGTCGGGCTAGCCTGCCCTTTTGTTAGACCATAAACTTGGTTGTTGTGAACCACTAAGGTAATATCCACATTCCGCCTAATAGCACTCAAAAAATGATTGCCACCCTCTCCGTAGGTACAGCCGTCACCACTTTCAACGATAACTGTTAACTGTGGATTAGCTATTTTGGCCCCCGTGGCAACGGGGAGCGCTCTACCATGTAAGCCATTAAAAACATTAGCTCGCAAATAATGTGGGGCTTTGGCTGCTTGACCGATACCTGAAACAAATAATACTTGAAAAGGCTTTAAGCCGAGACCAGCAAGCGCCTTTTTCATGGCCGTGAGAATGGAATGGTTCCCACACCCCGGACACCACGCGGTTTCAAAATTACCAAAGTCTTGCTCTAGTGTCGCGTTGATCTCTGCGCTCATTGTAGCTCCTAATAGATAACTAGAATAAAGTGTTGTGCCTGACGCAACTAGTTTTACCGGTATTATTTGGGTGCACATCATGCGCACTATAGAAGGAAAATGGCCCTTAGCTTCAGATCATACTGGGATTCGCTCTAAGACGTACTCCAATGTCAATGGCAGGCCGTCGTAGCGCAGTATTCGTTCAGAAATTTGGAACCCGCTTTCTCTTCTGATGAGTCTGCTGAATTGACCAGTGAAATTGCTTTCCACTCCGATCACCTTCTTAGCACTTTGTAGAAAGGGGAGGACATATCTAGAAGCAATTGGCCAAACCTGAGAGAAGTGGAGCATGGCACAGGAATACCCCTCTTTTATTTTTTGATCCACAGCCTCCTTCACTACTCCCAGAGAGGAACCCCAACAAACCAATAGAAAATCAGGGTTTTCTTCGCCGTAGAATGACGGCTTTCTCAATCCTTCTTTTATGATCGACAGTTTTCTCCACCTTTTCTGAACCATCAACTTTCTCACACGCAGGTCCTCAGTGAGATGTCCTTCTTCATCATGCTCATCGCTGTCCGCAACCACGAGTTGTTCAGAGCTCCATGCTTGTACGCATGACTCCGCAAGACCTGGGGCGAGCCTAGGAGAAACACCGCTAGTGGTGATTTGATATGTTTGAAAAGATTTTTTGGGGGATGGCAACTCTCCGCATACATCAAGGGGCATCAGAGGCTTTAAGTCAAAAGGCTGGACCGAGCGATAAGAGTCTGCCAAGAACTGATCTGTAAGGATGAATACAGGGCCGCGACTTCGCTCTGCCACCATAAAGGCTTCCCTAGTAATAGCAAAGCATTCTTCCACAGATCCCGGGGCATAAAGAGCTCGAGGAAATTCTCCATGTCCTGCGTGCAACACGAATTCCAAGTCTCCTTGCTCTGTTCGTGTTGGCAAACCTGTGGAAGGCCCTGGTCGTTGGGCTACCACAATCACCACGGGAGTTTCTGTCATGCCAGCTAGGCTAACCGCCTCGGTCATCAGAGCAAAACCACCACCTGATGTTGCTACCATACTCGGTGCACCCGCAAAAGATGCACCTATGGCCATATTTATGGCAGCTATTTCATCCTCTGCTTGCTCCATAAAAAAACCAAGCCTTGTCGCGTTGGGGGCCAACGCATTAGCTATAGAGGTAGCCGGAGTCATGGGGTAAAAACTGAAGAATTTTAATCCTGCTGACATAGCTCCTAAGGCAATCGCCTCGTTGCCGTTTATCATACAAAACCCTTTGCGATCTGTAGGCTGCAAACGCACATGGAAATTGGAAGCCTTAGACAAACTCCACTTTCTGCCATCTTCCATACTGTCCAGATTTTTTTGAATCGCTTCAGGGTGATGATCAGCAAAGAATTGGATAAGGGCTTCTCGAAGACATTCTTCATCCAGTCCGAGCAAGCTCCCCAACACACCGAGGAAAAAAACATTATAAAATTGGGTGTTAGCAGGCCTCTCCAAAGACAGGTTCAGTCTCTTTTCGTTGGATAGATTTATCTTTTCATCTGCTATTATAACGCCAGTATCCAAGACGGCGTCCTTGTTTACTCGATAGGCTTCCTCGGTAAGGGCTACCAATACATCCACAGCCTCCACGGGTGCTTCAATAGGGTGAGAGCTGACACGGATTGAGTATGCGTTATATCCACCCCTGATCCGTGACTGGTAACTCTGGGTCACAACAATGTAGTATCCAGCCTTAACCACAGATCTGGTGAACACCTGTCCGATGGTTGCTAAGCCTTGTCCCGCTTCCCCTCCAATGAGGATGTTTAAAGCATCAGTATTCATTTTCGCAGACCTTTTTTTGGCCTAGAGTTCGTAGGCTAATTTGAATCCGTCTTCAATAGCCTCGCCGATTCGGCCAACCTTTCTGGCATCGCCAATTGTGCGGACTTCGATGCCCCGTTTTTGCAGGGAAACAGCAAGTGAATTTTCAGGCCTTGCCCCCATCGCGAGCACGACAGAATCTGCGTCAATACGGACATCGTTCCCGTTTGAATCAGTATAAATAACGTGGTCTATTGCTATATCTTTCATTTTGGCTCCTGTGATCACCTTTATACCTCTTAGCTGCACCTCTTTCATCAAAACCCACCGGGTGGACGGACCCACGTCTTGGGCCACACGGGGAAGCATTTCTATTACAGTTACGTCTTTCACGCCTTTTAGCATTAGTTGTCTGAGGACCTCAGGCTCCTCGGCCTCGTGGAGAGTTAGAAAATAGAGCTGTTCAGGAGTGATTGTGCCCTTACTCGCAAGAAATATAGCCGTTTCCAGCCCTACAGAGCCTCCGCCAACTACCACTACTTTTCTTCCTGTTAGGGCTTGTCCCTTTAGCACATCCCAGGCTTGATAGACATTTGGAGCCTTTATGGCATCTATAGGTGGGCTAAATGGAGCAGCGCCAGTGGCAACTACTACCAAGTCTGGTTTTTCTAGATCCACTAGTTCAGGTGTAACCTCAGTTCCCAGTCGGACATCGACGCCATTAGCTGGCAATACCTCACGATAATAATCGAATATGTAATGGAAATCAGGTTTGTTGGTAGCCTTGGCGGACCAAGACACTTGTCCGCCTATTTCTGTACTCTTGTCACACAGTAGTACGTGGTGTCCTCGTTGGGCTGCTATGACTGAAAACTCACATCCTGCAGGCCCTGCTCCGGCCACGAGAATTTTTTTGGGGCTATTGGTAGGAGTAAGGGCTGTCTCGGCTTCTTTCCCGGCTCTTGGGTTCACGATACAGCCGACAGGCAGGAGCTGAAAGACATGGTCAAAGCAACGTTGATTGCACGCTACACATCGTCTAATTTCAGCGATCTTTCCATTTTTAGACTTGTTCACAAACTCTGGGTCAGCAATCAATCCTCTGGCGACTCCCACGAGATCGGCGACCTCCATCTTGAGTACCTCTTCGGCGACAAAGGGGTCGTTGATTCGATTGCAAGCAATCACCGGAACCGAGACAACTTCCTTAATTCCTTTTGCCAGATATGTGTAACCAGCCTGAGGGAGATCCATTGTGATCTGCGGTACCCTACTTTCATGCCAACCGCCCGTCACGTTGATGCAATCTACACCCGCATCTTCACAGGCCGAGGCAAAAGACCTAGCCTCTTTATTTGTGTGACTGCCGGGAACAAAATCGTTTCCGGCTACACGGACTAGTAAGGCCATGTCTCGACCCACACTGTCACGCACTTTGCGAATCGTCTCGATCCCGAAGCGCATCCGATTTTCCAGCGGTCCACCATACTCGTCATCCCTCTTGTTAGTCTTTGGGGAAAGAAACTGGGAGATCAGATAGCCAGCAGACGCGATTATTTCCACTGCATCAAAACCGGCCTCTTTCGCCCTCTTGGCGGCCTTTGCATAATCTTCCTGTACTCTAAAGATGTCCTCTTTTGTCATGGGAGTCGTTTTTTGACGTGTGAAGTAGGCCGTAAATTCAGAAGGTGCCAATATAGGTAGACCCTTGAGACCACAGAAGGAATAGGCGCCAGCCATGTAAAGCTGTATGCCAATCTTCGCGCCCTCTTTGTGAATTGCCTCCGTAAGCCTTCTTAAACCGGGGATACATGATTCGTCTTTGATTGAAAGGAAAAAGTCCAGACCGCAGGCCTGCTCATTTATCTCTGCGCCTCCGACAATGATTAGACCAGCTCCGCCTCTGGCGCGAGCCCGGTAAAATTCAAGAAAGGTGTCGTTAACCTTTCCATTGGGGGTATAGTTGAGATGCATTGCCGTCATGACTACCCTATTTGGTACCGTAATTTGACCAATCTTTATGGGTTCAAACAACTTGCTGATCAATGTTCCCTCCTGTTGGATGTTTAGCTGGAACTCCTTCAAAATACACGACTCTCAGCTCAGATTTGGTCGCTTGACAAGTGTCCATGAAAATACGCCTGGGAGTTATAACGACTTCACGATCCTTTGAACTGGCCTTCCCTCTTTTGCATGAAGGCAGCAAAAGCCTCATACAAGTCATCAGACGGCATAATCATAGCGGAGCGCGCCGCATTGTAATCTAGTGACTGAGATACCAGCAATCGATCTGTGAACATGAACACGTCTTTTGCGCCTTGGACGGCTAGAGGCGGATTAGAGGCTATTTCTCGTGCCATTTTGTCGGCTTCCGAAAACAGTGAGCTATGGTCAGGATAGACGTGGTTAACCAAGTTTATTGATAGAGCGTGCTCGGCGTCAAAGCGGTGTCCCCGAAAGGCTATTTCACGAGCTTGGCCGCTCCCGACAACTCTAGAAAGTCTCTGCAGTCCGCCCACGTCAGTTATGATCCCTAGTTTGGCTTCAGGAAGTGCGAATATCGCGTCCGCGGAACACAGTCGAATGTCGCAACAGAGAGCTAATTCCAATCCAGCTCCAAGGCAGTAACTCTGTATAACAGCTATTGTTGGTTTGGACAGTCTTTCCAGTCTGGTGTGAATATCTTGTATCTTTTTTAGCACATTATAGAAGGCAATTTTTTGTGACGCAGACGGAGTTTTACTTATATATGATATTACTTCATTATCAGGACTCAAGTCCAGCCCAGCACAAAATGCCTGACCTTCTCCCTTGACTAGAACGATCCTAGCCTCATCGTCCTCCTCGGCCGTTCGTACGGCATCTCCCAAATCCAGCCACACCGCCAAACTCAGAGCGTTCCTCTTCTCAGGCCGATTCAGGGTTATGACTCCTATGGTTTCCTTACGTCTATATTTAACCCACTTCGATCTTCCAGGTCGATCTTGCTCCATTGTACAGCCTCCAGCAATAATTATAGGTCTGTTTGAACCTATCTAATCTGTGGCCTCGCTGGGAACGAAACCGTGAACGATTGGTGCAGATGTGAAATGATTACCTCGAGACAAAGTCTCTCTGTTTATGGCGTCGCGCACCCTCAAATCCAGCACGCTGAGTTCGAGCTCTGGGATAAGCTCTGAGTCGGGTTCCACCTTTTTTAGACATTCTAGAAGTGCCTGTTGATATTCATAGTCGTTGCTTGAAGGGAGCCGCTTAATTAGCTCTGCTGCCCGTTGGTAGTCTTCAATGTTTAATAAGCATTTTACTTGCTTGAGCAGCGCAGATGGTAGATCGTTTGCAAGCGCCTGATAATAAGGCAAGGCCCATTCATATTTACCGCATACCATTAAAGTCTCTGCAAAGGCATTTAAAGCAGTAGGTTTGTTTGCAACAAGGTTGGAGAGCCTTTGGATCTCTTCCAGATTGTTGAGCTTTGCTAGCTTGTGGACCAGTGCCAAAAAATGACTAGGGGACTTGAGGAGAGTAGTAGGATCCGCGTCTCTTAAGGCCAAGTAATACAATATTTCATTCTGATCGCGCAAAAGACTCAGATCATCGAAACTGTATTTGTTGCGGGACTCCATGCTCTTCAGTTCGCTGAGAGAGGATACGGTAACAGGCTTAAAAACCTTGTGGATTTTAGCATGTACCTCTACTTCCTTACCACTCAACTCTTCCTGAAAATAGTTACTGGGAAAAGTAAACGAAAACTTAATATCCATACCAGCCCGCGCCCCAACAAACCCAGCTTCAAATTCTTCCAATAGAAGGCCTCTGCCAAGGAGAACGTCCCAATACTTACCCGAAATACCGGTAAAGGGTATCCCCCCAATGAAGCTTCGAGAATCGAATATGACTCTATCTTGAGGCTCTATTGGGTCCATTGATTCTTGAAATAAAGTGATCATGGCCAACAAATCTTCGATCGGTGGACGGATTTCCAGAGGAATCCTTTCGAATCCTTCGAGAAATTGTTCCAGGAGAGAATACTCCTCGATTGCGGCAGATGCCAAGGCACCATACGCATGGTAAGAAGGTTCATTTTGCAGGTCTTCTTTATTCTCTATAAGGAATTGGAGTATCTCAAACGTTCTCTGTTTGTAATAAACATCAGTCTCCATCTGTTCATTTGCCAAAACCCATAGACTGCGTACTTTTTTAAGGTCCTTAGACGACATAGTCGTCGTTTCATAGTCTTCCCCGACTGATAAATATGAAGGCCTGTATTCGTTACGCGGAATAATGCCAAATTTTTTGGGCGATCTTTCGAATATCGACCCGAAATAGAGTTGCATCTGTTGTGAGCCAGAATTGGATTGAATTGGAATTTGTAAAGATCTTAGAAACTCCATTGTCAATCGTGCGTCTTCAACCGTTTCCCCGGGTAGGCCGAAAATGGAGAACAGCTCTGTTTCTATGCCTAGTGCTTGAGCCTCCTTAATGATTTCTCTCAATTGATCCAATTCGATTTGCTTGCCGGTCTTTTGCAGAACATTAGGACTACCGGATTCTAGACCGAACGCAATGGTATCAGCTCCGGCTTTTTTGAGCCTTCGAAGCATTTCATTGTCAACGAGATCCGCTCTGGTCTGACACCAAAAGGGAGTGTCGATGCCTCGACGAATTTTTTCCTCCAGAAGCAGTGAGGTCCTCTCCTTGTCTTCCGTGAAATTGGGGTCAGCAAACCAAAATCTTTGAATACCATTCGCAGCGAGAAACTCCATTTCCGAAACTACCCGCTGGATTGAATGATATCGAACTATTCCTCCGCAAAGTTTTGGAGTAATGCAGAACCGGCAGACGTGTTTGCAACCGCGTGAAGATAAAAGTATGGCCGTGCTTTTTCCGTACAAATTAAGAATGCCTTCCAAGTATGGAGAAGGATAGTCATCTAAATCATTGGTAGGGTAGCCGAGTGGCGCGTTATCTACGACTTCGTAGTCCCTAAGAAAGCTTATGCCCGCGACTTCATCTAGGTTTCCTTCGCCATCTAATATCGTGTTTATCCGAGGGACAATAAGCTCACCATCCCCTCGCACTAGAATGTCAACGTCGTGTAGTTCAAGAAGTGCCTTTGACGGCATTGCAAAAGCTTGAGGCCCGCCCAGCATTGTAAGGATTTGGGGATGCCGAGATTTTACATAGCGGCACAAAAAGCGTATACGCTGCATCGTGCTCTGATAGGCAGTGAACCCAACAATATCAGGCTTTATTTTTTTTATCCATTTTTCGAGTGTTTTAAGGTTGAGGGGCGCATCCCTGACATCATCTATAATAACGCCAGCGCCCCCAGCAGCCTTGATTGCCGCAAGTACATACCCAAGGGAAATTGGAATAGTTTCGGAACTTTCACGTCCGACGTCATGATTGACGTTTATGAAGAGAAAAACGGCCACTCTACACCTATACTCAAGACGTCGGTTATCTTTGACAATACCATCAAATAGAATGAATGCAAAATCATTCCGTTGCTTTCAAGCCCTTTAGCTTGCTATACATTGAAAGAAAAAACAAGCCTGGGAAGAGTTTAAAGGAATGAAAAAAATCAAAGGTCCTTGGTATGCTGCCACATGGCTTGTCATTTGGACAGCTGTGATAGCGTGGTTAATATCGACCGGCATGTTCAATGAAAGGGAAACGGTGGGGCTTATCTTGGTGTGGCTTATTTTCTGCGGCATCACTGTGTATTCACTTGTGAGATATTTCGTGACCCGCAGTCAGTTCAGGGCGGCATTTTATCAAAAAAAGCCGTCACCGCCCTCTTTGAACGCTCCTTGTCCATGTGGTTCCGGACTCAAATATAAGCGGTGCTGCCACCAGCGTAATTCCTGAGTCGTCCGGCACATGACATATCATGAATGGAATTTTGGTCTTGTTTTGGTTCATGGCCGCCGAGAGTGGAAATACACGAAAGTAATTACCAATTAGGTGGATGATTATGCAATCGCCTTATCGAGACAGTTATGTTGGCGTGCGAGCCTTGGGACAGACTGGGAAAGTCTCAAAGTACTTCATTTAAGTAGCAATGACGATAAACAAGTCGTGATTACAAAAAAGAGGAGCCAGCCGACTAGGCAATCTGAGCGTTTCCCCGAACAGAAGCAAACTACGGTACAAGGCACATCCTTTGAGAAAACCCATTCATTGTGAAAGAAATTTTAAAGAATAATTATAGATGACCTTCGTTCGCATTGGAAGAACTGATGAGTATGAAACAAAAGACCCCCTCAGTGATGAAGGGGGTCCGCTGATATTGCGTGGCATGGAAAATATTATTTATTATTTTTCGTCACCACCGGTGGCTTTTGGGTGACATTTTGTACACGCGGTCGGCCCGGTTGGTTTTTTCTCCGCCTTGGCCTTCTTGTGGCAATTTATGCATTTGTCATGGTAGGCTTTTTCTAGTTTGACAGTTTTCCCTTCAGTTTCTAGCTTGTGACAAGCTGAACATTTTTTTACTTCTTGTCCTTCTTTCCACACGTTTTGTCCATCTTTATACTCATGGTGGCAATCAGTACACTTTGATGCCTTGTGCTTCACATGAGAAAAGACCACCGGACCCTTCTTGGACTCTTTGAAGACATCGGTAGAATGGATTGTGATATCTTTCTCTGGCGCTGCGGTGGCGGCGTAGGCCAGGGTGACTGCGGCTGTAAAAACCGAAACTACTGCCAAAACAATAAACACCCGTCCCTTTTGTGTCATACCAAGCCTCCTCTATAACATCATTTTTCCCGGGCATGAGGTATTACCTCTGCCGGATCGCGACATATCGTAGAAGGGTAGCATAGCATAGCAAATTCATCTCTCCAACTTTTTTTGCCAATGGACACCCCTTTTTTTTAATTCATCAAGAACCATTTGGATAACGTCGTCCAATTTCGCAGCCACAGTAGGAGTTAGTTCCAAGCCATAAGGCTGTATATTTTCTGGCTCAACACCGAACACCAATACGCTTTCTGGACCTTTTTCAATCAGCATACACAAGTTTAGAGCCTCTACTAGGTCCGAATCATGGGCAGACTGTTTGAGCCTCAGCCCTTTAGGAAGGTCTTCTTTGTGCAATCTATACAGAGACCCGGGCTCGCCTCCACCCAGTACAGCGTCTATTACAATCAAGTCATCAGCTTCTTGTAAAGTTGGAAGGAGCCAAAGCCCTTGAGTACCACCGTCAATAACTTTCACGTTAGCTGGAAATATGAATCGCCTTTTTATCTCTTCTACGACGCGCACACCGAACCCTTCGTCCCGAAGGAGAATGTTACCTACCCCCAAGATGACTATCTGCTTTTGGCTCATTTAATTCCTAACGTTATTACTGGGCCGCCTTGTTTCTAAATAGGCACTAAACACTTAAGAACTGGAAAAGCGCCAAGTTTTATGAGTTTCGCAAAAAGAAGCCCTTTTTTTTTGGCGAAACTTTGGAACCTTCAATCTCGGCTAACCGTCGCAGAAGGTTCTCTTCCTCCTTACTAAGTTTCTTTGGGGTCTCTATATAAAGGATTGGTATCAAATCTCCTCGACCTCTGCCCCGCAAATGAGGCATGCCTCTCTGAGGGATACGAAACTGCTGACCAGACTGCGTTCCCTTGGGAACCTGAAAAGGCTCGTGCCCCTCAAGGGTGGGAATCGTGATCTCCCCACCGAGGGCTGCCACAGTGTAAGTGATGGGTACCTCGACTACAATATCATCGCCATGTCGTTTAAATATTTCGTGTTCCTTAACATGTATAAATACGTAGAGATCACCGGCTGGCGCGCCCGGGTCACCTGGCTCCCCTTCGCCTTGAAGACGAAGTCTTGAACCAGTCTCAACACCAGGCGGGACTCGTATGGATAGTTTTTTAGTCACGAGAAAACGGCCCGTACCTCTGCACTTGTCGCACGGGTTGGTGATGACAGTTCCGCTTCCTTGGCAGGTTGGGCAAGTGGTGCTGATGGAAAAGAAACCTTGACTCCTAGTCACCTGTCCTCTGCCGCCGCAGGTAGTACATACTGATGGCTGCGTGCCCCCCTTCGTCCCTATTCCGGAACAGTCTGGGCACACCTCGTGCCGGGAAACTTCTATTTCGACCTCTTTACCCTTGGCAGCCTCCATGAAGTCTATTGAAAGGTCGTAGCGAAGGTCAGCCCCTTTTCGAACGGCGGAACGCCGCGAGCCCCTGGCTCCAAAACCAAAAAATTCTTCAAAAATATCTCCAAAAGAGGAAAATATATCATCAAAGTTCCGAAAGCCGGTGAACCCTGTTTGTTGAAGGCCTGCGTGGCCGAAACGATCATACAGCTGTCTCTTCTCTGGATCGCTCAAAACCTCATAGGCCTCTGCAGCTTCCTTGAATTTTTCTTCAGCCTGTTTATCGCCTTTGTTTCTATCCGGGTGATACTGAAGGGCGAGTTTCCGGTAAGCCTTTTTGATCTCCTCTGCACCAGCGGCCTTAGTCACTCCTAAGACCTCGTAGTAGTCTCGTTTTGTCATTCCACCCAACCCGATATGGTTTTTCTTGCAAACTGAAAGAAGTTGCCAGTGTATATCAGTTCAATCACATAATCATCCTCGTCAAATTTGTCATCCCCCTGAATACAATTTCTTTTGATCCACTCTATTAAAAGCATGCTGTTCCTTGTCATCGCAACTGGAAAGTTGTCCATTCTTGGTAAGCATGTTTATTACACACGCGGTTCGATATTGACAATAGACATTCGGGCTGTGGCAGCATGCGCATTCGGCACACATGTAATTTCCATCTTTCTGACAATAATAAGTAGCCTCTCGATCGGCATGACGATAACAATGAGCCATTTTTATTCCTTTCGAGCATCCTAGTGGCGAGATTTTGTAGGCATCGATAGCCTATAAAGCGTTTAATACCATTTGTTATAAGGGGCACCGTTATTCTGACACAATTGTTTCTTAGCCATCTTTGACAAGAGCAGTTTTCCTCTCCGTTGCGTAAAGCTTTTGAGAGCCACTGGGCCTTGGGTAAGTGTAGTCACGGGGCGGGAAAATACAAATTATTTTCCCGATAACCAGCCTAGCGTATAAATTCTTGATTGCGAGGTGGGAGATTAAGACAATTTTTTTTAAGCCATTTGCAAGTTCGATATGTCTAAAAAAATCAAACAGCCTTCAGCATCACAACCATTAAGTAGGGCTCGACCTGAGACTTGATTCGGGTTAATCTTCTGATAGGCCGACTTATTTTTTAGGTGAGCCCTTGTTGACTACTGCCATCATACTTCAGACACGGGATTTCGGTGAAGCTGACGTGCTGACCCTTTTTTTCAGCAAGGAATTGGGCAGAATGAGCGGAATAGCCAAGAATGCTAGAAAAAGCAGATGGAGATTCGCAGGACATTTGGAACCGTTATCCATCGCCGAGCTTGTCCTGCGGCCCCGCAAGAAAGATAACATGGTATGGATAGATGAATCTTGGGTGCGTTTTGCTCATCTTAATCTCAGGCGTGACATAAACGCAGTATCTTGGGCAGAGTACTTTGTTGAACTGACATGTAGCTTCTTGCCGGAAGGCCAGCCAGACATCCAAATCTATGAATTCCTGGTATTGTTCTTCCGTGAGCTAGACACTTCAAACAGCACACCAGTGAAACTTATTATGGATGAATTGAGGTTCTTGGGGCTCTTGGGTTACCGGCCTCGCTTCGATTTGTGCCCCATTTGCGGAAAAGAGCTTGTTCAAGGTGAGACTGCCTATTTCGATCCAAAAGCAGGCGGCGCCTGCCACCCTCGATGTGTAGCCAGTTCAGAAAAAGGATACATAAGACTATCGCCGGCAGCTCTTGCTGTTGCCAGAAGGGCCACTTTTGTGGACAAAGTCGCTGCCTCACGCATTAGACTCAATTCGCAAGCTATCAGTGAACTTCGATCCGCGCTGACGGCCTTCGTGCGTTGGCTCAGAGGTGGAGAGGTGCATGCGTTGTTGTTCATGGAGAAGATGAGCGGGGCCCGCTAAAATGGTCCTAAGAATTGTCTGCTCTAGAGAACCTCGTGACCTATTTTATCACCGGGGTATTAGAGGACTGCCTGTCGTTACAATCAAGTATATAATGAAGGCAAGTTTATAGGAATTGTGGCAATAGGGCTTACAAATAAATGGTTAGTCATATATCATTATGGAGTGTTAAGATCTCTAATGTTTATATAAATATATTTTAGATATGTATTAATTGTACTTTAGTGACATGAGCAACACGGCCGAGCGAGAACTTCGTTGACATTTTCCACATGTTTAGTTATACTGCACGCAAAAGCGTAGGCCATTTTGCGCGCGGTTTTTATGTAGGTTTTTCGCTTTGTTGTAATCAGTCCCTAGATGTAACGTGAAGGGACATAAGGGTATGGAAGTCTCGTGCATATTCTGAACAAGAGGCATGAGAGGGACGCTAGAGCGGCGAGACAGGAGTTAAGCCCTGATTTACTGAAGGTCTTCCCAGCGCTTGCCGCCTGGAGCATGGTCATTCTCGTGAGTCTTTGTATTTTTTTTGCAGCCCCTCTCCAGGCAGGCTCCAGCGTCGCTCCTGCTTCATACGGATATTTCGATTTTCCCACATGTGTCCGGTATGCACTTGTGCATTCGGAAACCTTAATAAAGAATAGACTTGAAGTCCAAATTCAATCTGCGGACCTGAAGGATGCGCATTCGGAGATATTTCCTACTTTTGAAGTTCAAACGCGTTACTATTTTGCGCGCACACGGAATTACAACGATCGGACGTCGGGTAATCAGAAATTTTCAGCCAGCTTGTTGATGACTAATTTCAACCCCATGCTGGCACTGGTGAAGGTGAAGGCCAAAGGCATCCTCGTGGATGCGGCCACCACAACGCATCAGCACAAGATCTCCGAACACATTGGCAACATGGCCAAGCTGTTTTACCGTATAAGTTTCCTGGAGAAAACAATTCGTGCGGAGCGACAAATCGCAGCCCTGATCAAGAATAAGGTTAATTATGCCACGACGAAGAAGGATCAAGGAGAGTATGATCCGATAGCTGCCCGAGCACTTGTCAACAATCAACGCGGCCAAGAGATCAAAATTAGAGGGCTCGAAAATGCATTGGACCAGGCAACGAGGCAGCTGAAGATTATGATGGGCTATCCTCCGGATTTTCATTTGCCGTTAGACACTAGAGATGCTGCAAATCAGATTCTTTTCGGATTTAACGGAAGTCAAATTACTTTTGCTGATATACAGGCAGGCAATCTTGGTTTAAAGGTGATCGCCAAGAGGGAACAATTTCAATCCAATATGGTATCTGGTGCATATCTACGTCTCTTACCCAGGCCAATTGTGATTTTTCAAGATATCAACAACCAAGTAGATGCAAGTTCGGGGACCACGTTTGGAGTGGGCTTGGATTACACATTATGGGACGGATTCAGACGGGTGAGAGACATTAAGAGGCAAAAGCTTCGGGCAAGTCAAATCAGAATAGAGCGCAACGAGGCAGCCCAGCAATTATACGATCGATTTCGGGCCCTACGGTCGGATATAAAGCTTGCTGCAGAAAAAGAAGGTTTTGCGAGAGAGCAGGTGAATTTAGCAGAGGCCTCGGAGGAGAGGGCTTTGAGTCAATATAAAGCTGGAACATTAACCTACGACCTGTACATGGATCAGGGAGTGGCAAAGATTCAGGCGAACTTAGGGGCTTTAAATGCGGTATTGGAGAGAGTAAATGCCCTCATAGACCTAGCCACTATTTCAGGAGGTTTGAATAGGTACAATGCCGGAATTCAATACTGAGAGACCGCGGCGTATGGCAAGGGGGTTAGGAGTGACGCTTGCTGTTCTAGTTGCGGTCGGTTCGCTGGTCCTGATCGCGATTACTCAAGAACCAAAAAAGGCGGTGTCTAGCCCCATGCCGGCCCAAGCAGCTATTGTACCTCAAATAGCGGATGCCAAATCTGAACTAGAAATTCATTTGAGGGGAAAGAGTTTCTCGATGTTCAAGAGGCCCATTGTAATGTACCTCGGGGGCATTGTGAAAGATATCAAAGTGACTGAGGGTCAGAAAGTTAAGGCGGGAGATATACTCGCGGAATACGAGCTAGATCCTCAATCTCTTGCACATGTGTACAACGTCGTAAAAACAGCAAACGTAGACAACGCAAAAAAAGCATTGGCTGATGCGGATATTGCACTGGAGAAGCTCGAAAAAGTCGCTCTGCCCATTAAGCAGATTGCGCTGGACAAGATCAAACGTGAACTTGACAACTTAAAAGAACTTAGAGGAAAGGATCTGGTCCAGGATTCGGCAGTTAAGAATCTGGAAAGTCAGCTCAGAGTGGTGGAAAAAGAAAAGTCTGATTTGGAAAAGACGCTGGAACAGACTAGGGCTACTAGGAGGGTAGCCAAAGAAAATTATGACTTTGCCTTGGGGTCCTACTCCAATTCGATCGCCCTATTGGAATGGCAGCTGAACAGACCGTTTAGTCCAAAAGACCAAGAAAAAGACCTCAAACAAGCATTTCTCAAATCTCCCATTGACGGCATCGTGTTGCGTATCAACCCCGAATTCAGACCCCAGGCACAATTGCCCAATGGCTTTCAAGCCATGGTGATTGCACCTATGGACCCTGTTCTAATAAGGTGTAAAGTGCATGAACTCGACTTGGTGAAATTGAAAACTGGGGATAGAGCAACGGCGATATTCGACGCCATCACGGACAAGAAATTTTCGTGTCGAATAGATCGCATACCTTTTACAAGTCGGAATCCTGCTCTTGAAGTGCCGGCAGATTACGACATAGAATGCCTTATGGAAGAAAATCCAGGCAATGTAATAAAAGATGGCATGACATGTACCGTAAAGGTGAGCATTCAAGACTAAGGTTTTTGAAACTCTAATCTTGGTTCTGGTTCCCCAATCAACCCCGAACTGTTGGCTAGCCTAACTCCCTCTATTTTGGTAATAGGATTTAGTCCGGGAAATGAGCTGACCGTAGGTGAGACCGGTCATTTTGTGTTTTTTCCCAGGACTATTTTGAATGCAGAAGACATTATTCTTAAGGAATGACTTGTCCTTATGAGTTGTAGTCAACTATTTGAAGTTTTGTTGATTATAGCGCTGTGTTTAGCATCGCCGGCTTTGATCTTGCTGTACAGCGGTCTCATAATGGTGGCAATTGCCTGGTTCAAGAAGGATCATACTAAAGATATCAGTTATGCACCTCATATTGAAATTATCGTTCCTGTCAAAGGGACAAATGCTGACCAAAGAAGCGCAATTCAGAGTCTCTTGACACAAGATTACGAGTCATATTCCGTCACTATGGTGGTCGAGAGTGAAGATGATCCTGCTTCCTCCGTTATAGATGAGATCTGCTGTGAGTACAATCACGCCCGGAAGCTTGTAGCTGGCATTGCCAAGGACTCCGGTCAAAAAAACCATAATCTTGTCCACGCCTTAGGGAAATTGAGACCTGACACTAAGATCGTCGTGTTTTGTGACAGTACAAATTCAGCTTCTCCTCAATGGCTAAAGCGCTTCACAGCGAGGCTGAGGTCGGGCAAGGCTGATGTCGTCACTACATTCAGACGGTTTTTTCCTCGACCGGAAAATATTCCAGGAGTTTGTCAAGCGATGTATGGTGTTGTTTTACTGTTCTTGGCATCCGTCGTACCGAAACCATGGGGAGGAGGCACGGCAATCACGAGGGATGTGTTAGAAAAACTACCTCTAGCGGCAACCTGGTCGAAAACAATCGTCGATGACCTAGTTTTGGGAAATATTCTGGCTAAGGCCGGCATAAGGGTGTATCTAGACGCCAACAATCTCTTGAGCTCTCCTCTGATAAGTCACTCTTTCAAGTCCTTCTTTGGTTATCTTGACAGACAGATCATGTTTCCAAAATTTACCAATCATGAGATGTGGGCCACTCTTCTTGTGTTATACGTGAATCTAGCCATTGCTCTGCCGCTAGCTTCATGGGAAACTATTCGGCTATTTAGAGGTATCGAAGATGCCCATATGATTCATTATGCCAGCTTCGGATTTTTGGGCGCTATGATGGTCTTGGTATTATGTGCCAGACAGCTCGTTACTCCCCATATAAGCCTGGGCAAATGGTTGCTTTCTTTGATACCACTGCTTTTCATAGGCGCATTTATCTTCGTAAGGTCAATATTTCGGGGTTTCATCGATTGGCATGGGAGGCGGTACTGGTGCGGTGCCGGGGGTGTAGTAAAAAAAGTTGAACACTTGAGCTAGCAGTCTGATCAAAATGTGTTTGTGTCAACTGGTCGAGAAGATTCATGGGAGCAGCACAGCTCGATGAAAAAGTATGAGAGGGATTGCAATGTTGCAAGATGCCTAAAATCCAGGCTGGTCCTCGTCCCTCGTAGGCTATGAAAACATGAGCAGCTTCAATCAGTCAGTCCTTCAGTCTTATGCCATGACATGAATAGATTTAGACTGGAGTTAGGTAGGGAGGAAAATATCGACCTCAGTCTGATATTTCTTTTCAGTAATTAATGACTATTTGTTATGCTGGTTTCAATTTGAGAAGAATTGCCCCCAGGTAATTCTTTCCCCAGACTCAATCGGATCACCAAAAATAATTTCTAGGGCACTTAGGAGCAGTTTGATGAAGAGTCCAAGGGACATAAAATCCAAAACTTCATTTTCCATAGCCTATATCTTAATCGCTTTCCTCATTCTCTCTCTATTGCAGAGCTGGCTCTCACCGAAGATAGAAAACGTGTCATATTCCAAATTCAAGCGCCTTATTTCCGAGGGAAAGATCACGTCCGTGGTTGTCTCCACCAATTTTCTGAAAGGTTATGAGAAAATTAAGGGTCAGACCACAGAGCCGTTGTTTCCAAATTCGGTTTACAGAACTCCGAGAGTGGACGATAAAAACTTAATAGATTTTCTAGAGCAAAACAATGTTGAGATCATTGCAGAGAACGAAAATACTTTCCTAATGAATCTGTTGTCTTGGATACTTCCCTCAGTCGTGTTTGTGGGCATTTGGCTCTGGGCAATGAAAAAGATGGGACAGGGATCAGGAATAATGACTTTAGGGAAGAACAAGGCTAAAATTGTTGCTCAGACAGACGTGGGAGTGACCTTTCAGGATGTAGCAGGCCAGGACGAGGCTAAACAAGAACTCCAAGAGATTCTCGAATTTCTAAGAAACCCCGAACGTTTTACACGTTTAGGAGCCAAGATCCCTAAGGGGGTCCTGTTGGTGGGACCGCCTGGCACTGGTAAGACCTTGCTTGCAAAAGCAGTTGCAGGTGAGGCGGGTGTCCCGTTTTTCTCCATCAGTGGTTCAGACTTCATAGAAATGTTCGTTGGTCTTGGCGCTGCCCGGGTCCGGGATTTGTTTGAACAGGCCAGCAAAATGGCCCCATGCCTCGTTTTTATTGACGAATTAGACGCACTGGGAAAAGCGCGGGGTACCGGAACCTTGGCTGGTCACGACGAACGAGAACAGACTCTTAACCAATTGTTGGTCGAGATGGATGGCTTTCAAGCAAATCAAGGCGTGGTCATACTTGCTGCCACAAACAGACCCGAGATTCTTGACCCTGCGCTATTGAGACCCGGACGATTCGACAGACATATTTTAGTGGATCGTCCTGATCTCAAAGGTCGTATCGACATTCTAAAGGTTCATACTCGCAATGTAGCACTTTCTAAAGATGTTGACCTCGAGGTCATAGCACGTCGTACGCCGGGTTTTACAGGTGCTGATCTGGCTAACCTAGTTAATGAAGCGGCACTTCTTGCAGCTAGAAAAGACCGATCGACCGTGGGACCACAGGAACTGGAAGAAGCCATAGATAGAATCATAGCCGGTTTAGAAAAGAAAAATAGGGTATTAAATAGTAAAGAAAAGAAGACCGTTGCTTACCATGAAACAGGTCACGCCCTTGTGGCGGCCTTTCGCGAGACAGCGGAAAAGGTGCACAAAATTTCAATCGTACCTCGAGGCATTGGGGCATTGGGGTTCACCCTCCAGTTGCCAACAGAGGATAGATACCTTATGTCCAGGAGAGAACTGCTCGAAAAAATAGATGTCCTATTAGGAGGGCGCGCTGCGGAGCAACTGATATTCCAGGACGTTACGACTGGCGCGCAGAATGATTTGCAGCGAGCGACTGATATTGCTCGCAGCATGGTAACACTGTATGGCATGACTGATACCTTGGGAGTAGTTGCTTACCAGAATGCACCAACCCCGTTTCTGCCCCAACAGCCTTTTTACCCCACCAAAGAGATAAGCGAGGAGACAGCCCGTTTAATTGATCAGGAAGTGAGATCCATTGTTGATTCACGTCTCAAAGAAACGTTGGAAACATTGCGAGACCACGAGGAGCTGCTTCATCGTGTGGCAGCTCGTCTTCTAGAAAAAGAAACGATCGAGGCAGACGAGTTCAACGCCATTCTTGAAAGTTTCCAAAGGGATTCAGCACCGAAGGAAAGTACTCAGACCATACAATGAGAGGCGTCCTATAGTTTCATTCTGTAAAACATTTTTGCCTAGGGAAATTCTTGTGTCATGACAAGAATTGCAGGGATAGTGCTGGCAGCAGGTTTATCAACGAGGATGGGGAGTCTTAAGCTTTTGCTTGAACTCAACAATGAAACAATCATATACAAAGTGATCAACGCAGCGCTACTATCAAGATTAGACGAAGTGGTTCTAGTTACAGGAACTAGCCATCACCGCCTACTCCAATCATTGGACAACTTAGCCACTCACTTTAAACTACGAATAACGCAAAACAGTAGGCCTGAGGCTGGGATGTCGTCGTCCATCAGAGCGGGTATGTCGTCTCTTAAGGATTACAAGGACGGTATAATGATCATACTGGGCGATCAACCAAAACTGACGACCGCAATTATAGACCAGCTAGGATCCGTTTTTTCCGAATCTCCATCCAGTATTGTTGCACCTAAGGTTCAGGGGCGTAGAACGACTCCAGTTATCTTCCCTGTACGTTTTTTTCCTGCTCTTGTAGCGTTGACAGGCGATCGTGGAGGTCGGCCAATACTGGAGGCCAATCCAGAAGCGGTGATAGAAGTTGAAATGGGTGATGCTTACGACGACATTGACATTGACACACCGGAAGACTGGGAGAAATTCCGCAAGGAATACCAAAATGGTTAGTTCGCCCCGACATCATGTAGAAAGTGGTAAAATCAACATCTTTATCGCATATCAGGATTTTTTTGCCTATGTGTATCACCGGTTTTAGGTTTTGAAGTAATTTTTATGAGATAAGGTTTTTGCGACTTTTGTAACTAGCTTTTAATGCGGGATACTGCTCTTTATTGCAAGAAGAGCGATCCCATTTGTTAGTTAATCCGAGAAGCTGGTACTATATGACATGAAAATTCGTCTAGCCAAGACAGCAGGATTTTGCATGGGGGTACGTCGCGCCGTCGAGATGGTGTTGGATATTCAACGTCAGTCAGTACCCTTACCCATCGTGACTTATGGCCCACTTATCCATAACCCTCAGACCTTAAATCTGCTTAGATCGAAAGGAATAACCGAAATAGAGGATTTGTCAAAAATTCAAGGTGGGACAGTCATTATTAGGGCGCACGGTATATCACCTCAAGAGCGCGAGGAATTGAAACGAAGAGCAGATTTGGTTGTTGATGCCACCTGTCCGCGGGTAGCACGAGTTCAGGCGATCATAGCCAAGCATGCCCGAGCTGGAGACTTTTGTGTAATTGTTGGAGACCGTGATCATCCAGAGGTGAAGGGATTGGTTGGATTTGCAAGCGCGGGAGCAAAGGCTTTGTGTGATGTGAACAGTGTCTTGAGTGAGCTTGAATCAGTTCCAATAGAAAGACGAATATGTCTGGTAGCTCAGACTACCCAGGAACCGGAGAAATTCGAGGCCATCTCTAGAATAGTAAAGGAGCGCTATCGTGTGGTCCGTAGTTATAACACGGTTTGCGATTCTACGCAAAAGCGCCAAGCTGAAGTTGCCCGGCTAGCTGAAGGGGTTGACCTCATAGTAGTAGTAGGCGGTCGAGGGTCTGGTAACACAACTCGCCTCGTCAAAGTTGCAAAAGCCAAGGGAAAGAAGACATTGCACGTAGAAACAGAAGAGGAATTGACTGCCTATGATCTGCAAGACTCGGATGTTGTTGGAATTACTGCAGGCGCAAGCACCCCTAACTGGCTCATACTAAGTGTTATTGATAAGATAAAAGAAATCGATCTGCTGGGGAAGAAGGGGCTCGTTCCATTGGCGAGAAAATTTGTCGACGTTGTTGTCATGACCTATCTTTGGGCGGCCCTAGCCGGAGGGGCGCTCACTGCGGCTTGTCAAGTCCTTCAGAATCAGCCTGTTTCATGGCTTCCCATTGCAGTCGCCTGCCTTTTTGTCTTTTCAATGCATCTATTCAACCGGATCCATGATAGCTCAGGTGCCGTACGATTCAACACACCTCAGATCGCTGCTTTCTACGCCAGAAATCGTAATCTCTTGACGCTCCTAGCAGCAAGTTCTTCTATTCTAGCGCTCATACTGAGCTACGCTATGGGTATATATGCCTTTTTACTTTTGCTGCTCATGATTTCTGCTGGCGGCATCTATACAGCGCAGGTCTTACCGCCGGGGGTCCTTTCCTCAATGAAATGGCGAAGTTTAAAGGATATCCCGGGCTCAAAAACCCCGCTGGTTGCAGCTGGTTGGGGCATGGCTGCAGCGGTTTTGCCAGCTGCTGGGCTCTACCCAGATGTCTTTGTAACACCTAGTTTGGTGGCAGCTTTTATTTTTGCCTCGGGAGCAGTTTTCATTCGCACCGCACTCTCCGACTTACTGGACATACAAGGAGATCGCATAGTGGGCCGAGAGACTATACCAATCCTTCTAGGCCCCTCTAAGACACTAAAGCTATTAAATACCCTTGTAATATTTCTCATATGCGACTTGATAGTGGCATATTGGTACGGCTGGTTCACAGGTGCAGCGATTTTTCTTACAGGCAACATTATATTGCTGTGGCTCTTGCTAACCGAGTATCACCAGCGCCATCCAGTGGATAGACTCTTTTTTGAAGCCCTTGTGGATTGCAATTTTGTCTTGGCAGGTGTTGTAGCATTTGGCTACCATTTTTTGGTATCCTAAAGCCTCCAAACAAAGATATGCCTGTAGAACAGGCAGCCTAAATATTTCTATTTATCTTTAGAAGCCCACAAAATGGAGCAATATGATGAATGTTAGATTCGGGCCATTGGAATTCATCCCGGGCCATAATTTCGGACGTTACCCGTTTTGTAACTCACTGTTTATAGAAGGAGAACGAAGGGTTTTGGTCGATCCGGGGTCAAATAGAGGAATCCTAAAAGCTTTGGCAGAGCAACATCGCGTTGATTGCGTATGGCTATCGCACACTCACGAAGATCATTTTAAAGACCTTGACTTGTTTTACGACAATGAATTGTGGGCACCTCTTCAGGGAGCACGATCCTTGGAGAGCCTAGACAACCTTTTCGACGCCTACGGCATGGATGACGAGGAGAGAGCTATATTTCGCGAACCAATGATCACTGACTTCCATTTCAAACCCAGAATTACGAATCGTTTCTTCTCAGAGGAAGAGGTGATTGATCTGGGCGGGGTTAAGGTCCAGGTTATTCCTACACCAGGTCACACAGCTGGACATGTTTCGCTTTTCTTTATTGAATCAGATATTCTTTTCTTGGGTGACTATGACTTGACGGCCTTTGGACCATATTATGGCGATGTGGATTCTGATATCGATGCCACTATTGCATCCGTTAACAAACTTCGTACAATTGAAGCCAAGCTATGGATTACCTCTCATGAGGAAGGAGTTTTTGAAAGCAATCCAGGAGATAAGTGGGCTAAATATCTCAGTATCATCGATCAACGTGAACAAAAGCTGCTGGATCTCTTGAAAAACCCTTGTAGTATGGACGAAATAGTCGAAGCCTGTATTGTTTATGGGAAAAAGCGGGAACCGGCGTGGTTCTTTACATTTGGTGAACGTATGCTTATGGGGAAGCACCTACAGAGACTGATTCGACAGGGGCTTGTCGCATCCGAAGATGGGGTCTATCGTCGTACCTAGTACCTAAAAGATACTGGCTTATTTAGTACGAGTCTGGAGGAATTGTGAGTACTTTTATAGCTGTCCTCCATATAATAGCGTTTCTAGAAATTGAATGCGAATTCCGCCATGGTTTAGTGGGCTATTCCTGCCCACGTGGGAATCCGGGAAGACGTATCCCCGATCGAGCCCGGAATGATATTAATTAGTGTTTGTCCTTCCGGGGAGGCACAAGCTGACGTACCAATCTCAGGCTTTAATCGCTAGAAGGTGACCTCAAGGGTCAATGCACATAACGCTAGAAAACCATTCCATTCGTGGAGGACTTTAGAGACTAGGCATCGCGTTGGACTGCTACGTTATTAACGTCATCAGTCTTCCTCGCCCAGCCATTCAGCCATAATGGCTAGCCAATGGAGGTAGGATTTTAGCGCGGACAGAATGGTCGCATCATGGGATGCACCAACAGTCTGAAGATGAAGCTACTGCCACGCGCAGACCTCACTGATCAGCGATCCATTTAGAAAGCTATGACTTCGTCACGCAACTTTTCCACGCTTAATGTGCTTCTTAATGTAGTCCACGATATCTTGAGTGCGTGTACCAGGTCCAAATATTTCGGCAATACCAGCTTGTTTTAGCGTTTGGATATCTTCCTCAGGTATGATGCCGCCACCCAGTATTAGTACGTCATCTACACTGTTTTCCCGAAACAACGAGGCGACCTTCGGGAAAAGGTAGTCGTGCGCACCTGAAAGAGAGCTAAGACAAACCACGTCAGCATCCTCTTGCATGCAAGTACGGAATATGGCTTCAGGAGTTTGTCGCAATCCTGTGTAAATGACTTCCATGCCAGCGTCTCTCAGTGCCCGCGCCACGACTTTTGCTCCTCTATCGTGACCATCTAACCCTGGTTTTGCTACAATCACCCTTATTCTTTGTTCCATGTGTTGTTGCGACCCTCCGAATATAACTTGGTCCAATTGATGAACGAAGAATGAGCTAACTTCTATAATGGGATATTTCCGTGCTTCCGACGAGGTTTTTCCTCTTGTTTCTGCTCAAGTTGTTCAAAAGCCCGTATCAGCACTTTCCTGGTGTCCCGCGGGAAAATGACTTGATCTACGAAACCTAGTTGAGCTGCACGATATGGGCTCGCAAATTTGGCCAGGTAATCCTGAATAAGCTCAGCCCTCTTAGCAGCAGGGTCGGAGGCTGATGCAATCTCTTTTCGAAACAAAATCTGGATCGCTCCTTCGGGCCCCATGACTGCGATTTCGGCAGTCGGGTAAGCCAAGTTAATATCCGCCCTCAAATGCTTACTTGACATGACAACGTAAGCCCCTCCGTAGGCCTTACGAGTGATGAGTGTAACTTTGGGGACAGTGGCCTCTGCATACGCATACAGTATTTTGGCTCCATGTTTGATGATTCCACCGTGCTCTTGTTGCGTTCCCGGCAGATAACCTGGCACGTCCAAAAGAGTCCAAAGTGGGATATTGAATGCGTCACAGAATCGGACAAACCTAGCACACTTTACGGAAGCCTCAGTATCAAGGCAACCCGCCAGCCACATTGGCTGGTTGGCAACGATGCCAATGGTCTTTCCATTCAGCCTGCCGAAACCGGTAATTAAATTTCGAGCATAATGTTCGTGCACTTCGAAGAAGTGCCCGTTGTCCAGTACAGGCTTGATCAACTTTTTCATATCATACGGTCTGCGAGAATTCTCCGGTATGATCGTGTCCAGTTCAGGCACCGCTCTGTCCCAGGGATCGTCAGTGGGAACAGCCGGCGGTTTTTCACGATTATTGCTTGGAAGAAACGAAAGGAGTTCTTTGACTTTCTCGAGTGTCATTTTCTCAGAAGGAAAGTGAAAATGACAAACACCAGAAACCTTGCCGTGTACTTTTGCTCCACCGAGACTTTCCGGGTCGATTATTTCACTGGTCACCTCTTTAATAACTTGCGGTCCTGTAATGAACATGTAACTGGTTTTTTCAGTCATAAAAATGAAGTCAGTCACAGCTGGTGAGTATACCGCTCCTCCTGCACACGGTCCCATGATCACTGATATCTGAGGTATTACTCCTGAGGCTCTCACGTTTCGGTAAAATACTTCGCCGTAGCCTCCTAGGCTTTCGACACCTTCTTGAATGCGAGCCCCACCGGAGTCATTGATGCCAATTAGGGGGAAGCCATTGCGATAAGCCAAGTCCATGACTTTGCAGATTTTTTGAGCATGGGTGAAAGAGAGGCTCCCACCAAACACTGTAAAATCCTGTGCAAACACGTACACACCTCGCCCGTTTATGCGGCCAAAGCCGGTCACAACACCCTCGCCGGGGATTTGATTGCCAGCCATGCCAAAATCTGTGCATCGGTGGCACACAAATTTGTCAAATTCTTCAAACGAATCTTTGTCGAGAAGCTCGAGAACTCTTTCTCTGGCAGTCATTTTACCTGCTTCGTGCTGCTTGGCAATTTTGTCCTTTCCGCCCGCTAAATCAGATTCTTCTAGCCGTTTTTTGAGCTCTTCAAACTTCTCTTCAATCCCAGTCATGCTCTCTTCTCCTAATGTGTCTTTCGCTCTGCTAAGGTAATCTACGAGCTGCGCCATAGTTAATCGGTGCGAAGGCGCTTTAACCCAAAATAAACTCTTACATAATGTGTTATGTAATTACAGCTTTCGTTGCTTGTCCTACCTCTGTGATGTTTTCCACTACGGTCACTCCCGCTGCTTTGAGGGCCTCTATTTTGCTCTTTGCGGTTCCAGAGCCTCCGGAGATGATGGCGCCGGCATGCCCCATTCGTTTGCCTGGAGGGGCTAAGCGTCCAGCGATGTAGGCAATGACTGGTTTGTCGAACTCCGTTTGGATAAAACTTGCGGCTTCTTCTTCGGCTGACCCTCCAATTTCACCGATAAGTACCACAGCTTCTGTCAGCGGGTCGTCCCTGAAAAGCGTAAGAGCCTCTATGAAGGTAGTTCCAACCACAGGATCTCCACCAAGTCCCAGGCATGTGGATTGGCCGAGACCATGCTTTGTAAGTTGATCGACCACCTCATAGGTCAGCGTTCCTGATCGAGAAATTACACCAACTGTTCCACCTTGGTGTATATACCCTGGCATAATACCAACTTTGCATCGCTCCCCTGGGGATATGATACCCGGAGTGTTGGGACCTATCAATCGACAGCCGTGTTCTTTTACGAAGTGTATTGCCTGGGCCGTATCCAACGGAGGAATGCCTTCGGTTATGCATACAATGAGCTTTATTCCTGCGTCCACGGCCTCCATTATGGGGTCTTTGGCATGGGCTGCCGGCACAAATATCAATGACACATCAGCGCCAGTCTCGCGAACAGCTTTCCAAACAGTGTTGAATACGGGTATGCCTTCAACCGTATCACCTTCTTTTCCGGGTGTTACTCCGCCTACCATATTTGTGCCATACTCCCTGCATGCTAGAGAATGAAACCTTCCATTGCGGCCCGTAATACCCTGACAAATGACACGTGAGTGCTTGTTAATCAAAATTGCCATCTACTTTCTCCGAAACCTACTGTTTGTGCTCCCAGCAAACTATCTCGACGAGCATTTGGAAACCCTAGGGAATACAGCTGATAGGGACCAAGGCCATATAAAAATCCATTATCATCGTTGGTTAAGACAACTTGGCCCTTTTAACCACTAATCGCGCTGCTTCGTTGAGCGATTCGATCATTTGAATGGGCAACCCCGATTGCTCAAAAAGGCGCCGCCCCTCTTCGATACTTGTTCCTTCTATACGAGCTATAATGGGCACCATTACACCTTTTCGCCGAACAGCCGCTATTACTCCTCGAGCCAAAACGTCACAACGCAATATTCCACCGAAAATATTTATGAATACTGCTTTAACACGCGGGTCGTCCAGCAATATAGTGGTTGCATCGAAAACAACATTTTCGCTTGCTCCTCCACCTACGTCCAAAAAATTGGCTGGGGCACCGCCATGTAAGGCGATCAGGTCCAAGGTAGCCATTGCTAAACCGGCGCCATTCACGATGCATCCTATATCGCCGTCCAGTTTCACGTAACTCAACCCATCCTTTCTGGCTGCCAATTCCATTGGGTCTTCTTGGGAACGATCCCTTAACATCTCGAGATCGCTATGCCGGAACATTGCATGGTCATCTATGGCGATCTTTGTATCAAGGGCCATGACCTTGTCTCCTGACAGGACAAGTGGATTAATCTCCACAAGTGTGCAATCATAATCCACAAAAATCTGATACAGCACTGTTACGATATTGGCGATTTCCTCTGCTAACTCTTTATTATCTGCCAGAGCAAATCCGACTCTGCGCGCCTGAAACTGTGCCAGTCCTAGGAGCGGATGGACCGAAACAGTAATAATTTTTTCAGGGGCTTGTTTGGCGAGGGTCTCTATGTCCATACCTCCTTCGGCGCTGGCCATAATCGTCACCCTGCCCGTTGTTCGACTGAGAACCACCCCTAGATAAAACTCGTGGTCGATTGGCACAACTTCTTCAACGAGTACTGCATTAACGGGTTTTCCTTCGGGACCAGTCTGATTAGTGACTAGCCTCATGCCCAGCATGCCGGCCGCTCGCTCTCGTATGTCCTCATCCAGACCTAGCACAGCTACACCACCAGCTTTTCCTCTACCACCAGAGTGTACTTGAGCCTTTAACGCCACTCTGTCTGTCCTAAGGTTTCTTGCTGCTACCAGCGCTTCTAGGGGATCAAAGCACGCTATTCCGCGTGGTATAGGTACGCCTCTTTTGGCTAACAGAGCCTTGGCTTGAAACTCATGGAGATTCATTCATTCACCACCTAAAGATTTAGCTGAAACCTATTGAAGAGACATAGCCTCGCAAAGACACACAAACAATGTGTTTCAGCGTCTTCACTCATATCAGCATTATGTTGCTTTTGATTGAGCACCGTAGGAATGAGAAATTTTACACTAGGCTCCACGGTTTGCAAGCTAAATTAATATGCGTCCCTCCGCAACTTCATTTCCTTGATCATCATATCTATCGTGGTTTCTGTAGGCTTGTTATCTTCTTGGGCTAGCTGTGTGAGAATGCGGGTGATTTGCTGACTTTAGGACGCGCTTTTGGGACGCCGATACATCGGGCAAGTTTTTCTGTCAACACGTGTTCGGCGCGTAATTTTCTGGCGAGGGCACCAGTCCGCTGACAAGTTTGGACAAAGTTTATTATAGCACGTAAGCTGAGTAAAGCTAGTCAGTATCATGTAATTCCAAATACTCTATACAAGCTTTAGGAGATACGATTTTCACGTTCCTTGCGATACCTTCAAGATGCTGCTTGACATTTTGCTTTCCAATGCCCGGCATCGAGTAGACCGTAAACATTACTCGGGTTGTAGAAGATGTGATGCGGGTTCTCTGGTCCGGGCCGTAAACAACGGAGGAGATAATTCCCATTTTGTCTCTGAGTATCATGTCTCCCAATTTAGCATCCTGATCTTTTCCATTAATACGAGTGTAGTGATCACCTTCCTTGGCAATGTCTAAAGTGAGGGGCAGGCTGACGGCAGCAATATCGTGGCCTGCGGTAAGCAACATGTTCCTTAGTTCCTCTATAAACATGCATTCCACCAATGCTGATACTGAGGAAATGGTCTTTCCTTTGAATATGACGGAGTCAAGCTGCTGGAGCACATGATAAGTGTTTCCAAATTTCTTATAATAGGCCTGATATGCCTTGATGGGCTCCAAAGAGCGGAGTTCTGACTTGTCCTTGAATAAGGCCCTTAGATCAGTTTGCAGTTCTTCTTTGATTCTTTCCAGACCTTGGTGACGTGAGGGATTCGATACATAGTTCATCGCCAGGACGCCAAATTTGGCTCCTGGATAAGCATCTTTCCATTCAGGCGAGACAGATAACATCGATCCCTCCCTGTGTTCCACTCCAGTGAAGAAGGCTAGCAAACGCCTCGGCGTATAGGGTTCCCATGTGAGTAGACGTACCTTGCATTAGTTCTTATTTAGTTTACCACAATAGCTAACCTTTTCCAATTTCCCTGAATCGTCTTGTGGTTGCACCATCTTTGGCTTCAGAACAGCCAATATTCCCACTAGACTGTACAGCAGAGAGGCCGTCAACCATAGAAAACGGAAGCCAAGTGTCATGGATGCCACGATTGCCAAAGGGGATGAGACTACAGAAGCGAAGCAGTTTACAGTCCAACACACAGGAGCCTTTGCGGGTCTTTTCCTTTCTATTTTCGACATTGCCCAAGGGAACGGGACTCCCATAAGGACCCCTATCGGTCCTACGACAGCAATCGCCAGAGCCATGGCATGGGACAAGTTGAGTACAGAGACAAAGGAATAAAACGAATAGAGGCCAGCATGAGTGAGGAAAAGCATGGCGCCCAAAAAAAACCCAGCTAAAAGCATACTCTTGTTACTTTCTCCGGTAATCTTTGGCTGTAGAATGCTCCCAAGGCCTGAAAAGAGAAGCAGTGCTGCCAGCACCGCCCCAGCAGCCATAACCGGATCTCCAAATACTCTTGTAAAAGTCTGGATGAGCAGTATCTCCACAAACATGAATGCAATTCCTATGGCAGCAAAAAATAATATCATCCACAGCATTTCTGAACCCAAATGTTTACCAGTTTTGTTTGATGTGCCCCACACTGCACCCACGAGGAAAACTGTGGCTGCAACAAAAGTGGCTAATAAGCACACTAGTAGGACGAGAAATCCCATCTCAGAGCGAGTCGCCCATAGTGGACCAAACTGGCGTTTCAACAAGGAAATAGATGCCATGCGAAAAAAGTCGAAAAAATAAGGCTTGTCATCGGTAGCGGGGCGAACGTACGAGATCCAATCATGGTAAAAGTTTTCTGCTTGATGCGTTCGGAACTTCTCAATGGCCGCGTAATACCATGAAACTGATGAACCCGAGGGACCGGGAATTACGTGCAAACGGTTGGTCTCCTCTGATTTTATGCCAGGGGCCCATTCTCGGTCCCAAGATTTTTCGTCACAAATGGCGGCGAATCTTCCACATACCTCAGTATCCACCGGGGATTTCCAACAGAGTATGGCGCATGACAGTTCATCCCGCGCTACGAGAAGGTGATTCGCGGGATCGAGGCTTTTGTTAGCTCTTAACGCTTCAAACCATGTTGCTAGTATTTTTATGTTGTCTCTCGGTGGATCTTGAAGGCCTCTTACAGTGCAGACCACTCCTTCCGGAGCAAGGACTTCCAAACACTTCTGGAAGCCTTGTACTGTAGCAAGGTAATTTTCTCTCAGTCCGCCTATGCCGCTTGTACCCGGGACGAATCCTTCTAGTTCTGCGAGCTGAATTACGTCGAATTGTACGTCTTTAGTCTTTTCTAAGAACGCGCGGGCATCTCCAACTTGTATCCTGACAGTTGATTCATCAAGGGGACGGGTTGGATGGGATTCAAGGATCTTTATTACGTTTTTGTCTGGCTGAACCAGCATGATAAGCTTGGGTCTGAAGAGACGCGCTGTCCATATATGAAACGCTCCAGACTCTCCCAAAATGAGAATTTGTTGGGGATTTAACAGGGAGTAAGGAAGAGCAAACAAGGTGTCACCAAGAAATGCAGCCTGATCCAAATCCTTGACAACGGGAATCTTCCCGACTTGGATCCCATCTTTGAGTATCAGGTCTATGAGGGATATGGGCTTGGTTGATGCAAGTGACAATAAGGAGTGAAAATGAGGGCTGGTATAGAGTTGCACTCTTCCTCTCAAGCCATGAAATGTCTGGAGTCTTTTTGCGGAGCCTTGCGCTGTCAATTGCTGTACATGAGATGACATTTTGTATTGATCTACCCTCAAAGGGAATAACTTGTCGGCGTCCCAAAAAATGGTAGTTCCTAGTGTGATGACCAATAGCACCAAACTAAGAGAGTAGACGAAGCGATGTCTGGGTGGCTGACGAGGCACCAGTCCGATGCATCCGACAGTGGCGACAAGGGCTATGGGAATTATTAGGGCGTTAGGTGAATAGTGTGAGAGGAAAACCATAGCCCCGATGGAGCCTAGCGATGCGCCTATCAGGCTACTGGCATAGACAACATTTATGGGCTTAACATTGCCACTCAAAGCCCATCCTGCAAGAGCGCCGGCCAGAATAAAAGGACAGCTCTGGATCAACCAGTACAGCGTCCACCAGAAAATGGTTTGAGAGAACTCTTCCGGTGGGAAAAAAACGCTCAATGGAAGCGATTCAGCTAAACGAAAACAAAGCGGCATGGAGAAACCAAATGCAAGGCATCCCCACCGGAAGAAGTCTTCGCCGTGAGTATCAAACCATTCGCGAAACCTTGACAGGATAGCCCCCCCAATGCCGTAACCAAGCAACGCGCAACTGATGATAAGAAATGAGAAGTGGTAGTAGCGTGTTATAAGGAGACATCTCATGAGGCATAGCTGCCAGCCCAGGATCGCTCCAGATACGATGAGTACGGGAAGTAGGTAACTAATTAATGTTCCCTTTTTTATTGAATTGCATCGGGTTCGTTGCATAGTTGGACGCCTTTGAGCTAGTCGGCGCGTCTGGACAGGCAGCCCCTCTAATTTGAGAAGACAGTCATTTTCCCTCGGTACTCCGGATAAGCGGTACGAAACGCACGAGTGTCACGGTCTCTGACCTTCGCTTGCCTTCGGAATCTTTCGATACGAGTAGCAGGCGCTGAGTTTCGAACGGCCCGCCGACTGGGATGATTATTTTTCCCCCTGCTTTCAATTGATCGACGAGGGGTTGAGGGATGTGGAGTGCTGCGCAAGTAACTATTATTCTATCAAAGGGTGCATGTTCCGGCCAACCGTAGTATCCGTCTCCCTGAAGGCACATAACATTGGAGTATCCCAGCATGGCGAGGTTATTTTTTGCAAAATCATAGAGGGGTTTAAGCAGTTCAATGGTGAATACTTTGGCTCCCATTTCGGCTAGGATAGCTGCCTGATAGCCTGAGCCAGTACCTATCTCAAGAACCTTCATGCCTGGCTGAATATCGAGGACCTGCGACATAAGCGCCACAATATAAGGCTGAGAAATGGTCTGACCGTAGCCTATGGGAACCGGACTGTCAGCATAGGCGAGCCCCCTGTGGGATTCGGGGATGAACAGATGTCTAGGGACTTTGAGCATGGCATTGATCACGCTCTTTTGGGTAACTGGTATTCTGCCATACCCTTTAAGCTGATTCTCTACCATTGAGCGGCGTTCATCTGAGCGCTCGCTAAACTTTTCCGTCAAGGTGACATAAGAATTGTCGTGGTAAGCAGCCACGATTACCGAATGCAAACCACAGCAGAATATGACTAAAACCGCTAAGGTCAAGGGTTTCAATTGGTATTTTGGCATGATCTGTCCGTTTGACGCAGCGGGAAAGCAGGTTAGCTGATGCTCCGTACGGTTACTTAAGAATTTTGTCCATTAGCAGTGCGTCGTCGTTTAATTCCGTGTAATAACCTTTCCTGAACCCAACTATTTTGAACCCCATTTTTTTGTAAAGCCTCCTAGCTGGCTTGTTTCCCCTACCAACGTCCAAAAGGATTCTTGTGATACCTTTAGCTCGGCAAGCTGCCTCCAAGATCTTAATTATTGCACTGCCAACACCTTGACGTCGATAATCAGGGTGTACAGCAATGTTTACTATGTGACATTCATCCACGATCTCCCAAAAGCAAGCGTATCCAACTATGCGAGTAGCAAGTTCAAAAACGAGCGACCGTCCCACTGGGTTTGAGATTTCCTCCACAAACATCTTTCTTGACCATGGTATTCCGTAAGAGGCTTGTTCGATGCATAATACCTTGTCTAGGTCCGCCAGTGTCATTTCTCTCGCAATCAAACCTGTCAAGGTGATACCCATGGTCCCAATCCATTCATCTATCCACAAAATCCGAGTATCAATAAAAAGCAAATGGTGCCTCCGAGTCCGAGGGAAAAAGCTATTATATGGCGTCTTTCGTGATGGCCTACTAGCAAATCTGCAACACCCACGAGCGGTACAACGTAATAAGAGAAGCTTGCGGCCCGTAAAATTCCTTCGGGTAACGCTGACAAAAGACCCGGTATAAAGATCAATCCATAAAGGGTGCAAGTGAAGATTAGGAGAAAGGCCATAGAAAATCCAGCAGCAAGGGCGAGGAAAAAATACGCAATAACTTTCTCGTCTCTGCCCTCACTCTGTAGTATTTCCACGCGGGAGGCTATCTTGCCTGTGTACCGCCTTAAATGACCATCCAACCGAGAACCGATATAGCAGACGGGGAAAACCACGAGGCAGGTAATGAATACGACAGATGTCACATTTATTTTTGCACTTTGAACAAGATTGCTGGAAATTGCGGATGCAATTATTGCTCCGAATGTGGAATCGGGACTTATGAAGCCGCCTATGGGAGGCCGTCGTAACCAAAGCAGCTCAAATAGCACTCCTGTAGCCAACCCTGCCGCTACACTGCCAAGGCACCATCCTACTAGCGGACCACACACTATTGGCCTGCTCACCATGATCTGCAGCGCTTGGAACTTGTCCAGCCAAAGCAAGCCTCCGACAACCCCTGCAAGGACCGCCGAGCTCAACATATATCACCTTAAACGTCTGATATTTGAATTACTCTGAAAGAAGTGTCATTCCTATTTTAACAGAGAACATACCGTTTATGCTGTGTCAATATCTAGCAGGAAACGTCTCAGGTCTAGCAGCTCTTCAGGTTTGTCAAACGGCACACTCTGTATACTCACGCGGACCCCCGCATCTATTATGCGCTTGAGATCCATGAGACAATCCATGCTAACCATAACAGAGCGTCCCAAACATACCGCTACTTCCCTGGACATGAGGTTACCGATATTTAAATGATTAAACCGGACACCGGCCCGTATGAGTCTAAGCGCGTCTTTCGGGCTTCTCACAAGCACAATACGTCTTACACCAGAGCGACCGTCGTCCTGAAGAAGGGAAGCCACGGCATCCACGGAATCAACTACTAGAGTAACTGACAGGGGCAAGGCAGCAAGCATTATCATTTGTTGCAGACCATCCTGTGCGAGATTGTCGTCTGCGATAACAAGTTCCTCTGCCTTTGTGACTGGAAGCCACCCCTCTATGATCTGACCGTGTACAAGTCGGTCATCGACACGCATGAGGACTATCGGCATTAAGGAACCTCATCTCGAAATTTGCCTCTGCTTTATCCAAGTCCAAAGCATTACCTGCTGTTTTTCTTAGCCATCCTCTGGCGGAGGACGTCACCGGCTAGATATATGTTTTCTTTACCAGCTTCAGACGCGATTCTGGCTAGTGCCCTTACATCGCATGTCTCACGGGAGTTTACAGCCTTTATTACCATTGGGAGATTAAGACCAGTTAAGACCTCGACCTTGCCTTCGTTCAAAAAAGAAAGCGAAAGGTTCGTAGGCGTCCCTCCGAAAAGATCAGTCAGAATAAGGACGCCATCTCCATCATTAATATCTCGAATGACTTTACCAAGGCTCTCCCTTAAAGTATCAGGCGACATCGACGGATCTACGCCCAAGGCCATAACACGCTCCTCCGAACTAAGACCTATCATCCTAGCCGTTTTGAGGAACTCATCCGCCAGTTCACCGTGAGTCAATATTAGGATACCGATCATTAGCGACTCACACTCGTCTCGATTGTTACTTGCCTACATTGCAATCTTGTTTCCCGTTTTCTTTAGGGAACCCTGACTTTTTGTGGACTTACTCACAACTTTATCGTTGACAATATTTAAGTTTTACATGCCTTTTACGTCTCCAGCTCACAGGATAAAATCCCTGATCTTACAAATACGGCTTCCTAGTTACGGGCTTTGTTAACCTAGGTTGTTTTCTTCTTCTTTCGTCTGCTCGACCTTTGCTGCGAAAAGTGGAGGTAATGGTTTTTCAACCAAACCTCCTAAAACATATGCGCCCTGAGACTTTTCTCACGGACTAGCCAACCCTAACTCCCTATGCCTAACCTCAACACCATTATAACCCAATCTCAAGAACAGCTCTTTAAGATGCTCTGCCACCGTCACCGACCTGTGTCTTCCCCCTGTACACCCAACTGAGATGGTAAGGTACTGCTTCCCCTCCTTTATGTAAAGAGGTAAGAGAAAAGCCAAAAGATCGTCCAGTTTCTGCAAAAACAGTTGGGTAGTCTCATGCTGCATCACAAAATCCCGTACCTCGTTGCTCAAACCATCTTTCTGCTTTAACGTTTCCACAAAATGAGGATTTGGCAAGAAGCGAACATCAAAGATCAGATCAGATTCCAACGGTATGCCTTTTCCAAACCCAAATGAATTTATCACAATTTTTGGGATACCTGAGTTGGAACGTTTGAATATACTTATTATCTCTTCTCTCAGTTTATGGACGGTCATGTCGGATGTATCAATCACCCAGTCAGCACGATTTTTAACCGGCTCAAGTATGGAGCGTTCTCTTTTGATGCCGTCCAAGACGTTTCCTTCTTGTGCTAATGGGTGTTGACGTCTTGTCTCGCTGTATCTCCTAATGATAACTTCATCTCTGGCGTCCAAAAACAATACTTCTATGGAAAAGTTCTTGGACTGGAAAGAATCGAAGACCGCTGATGGATGGGAGATCAGCTGTCTTTGTCTTGCATCTATAACAAGCGCCAAGTCTTTGATATCCGCGCCACGGGAATCTGCAAGTTCCAAGAGTTTGGGCAGCAGATCCAAGGGTAGATTGTCTACACAAAAGAAACCAATGTCTTCAAAGGCGCGTGCCACTGTTGATTTTCCGGATCCGGACAGTCCGGTAACGATTACTAGTTTTCTTTTAGTCACAGTCGAAAATACCTTATTGGAGTTTTCTGAGAAAAATTTTTTGACACATGCCGGCTATAGATAGGTCCGAAAGAGGAGAGGCATCGGAACCTAAGAATGCCGGGCAATGTTTGATCCAATCATAGCATGGTGAGTGGATATGATCAAATTTAGGATTGTTGGTTTTTAGTGTGAATGTGTTGACAGGAGGTCATTTATATTATAATGCCTATATCTATATATCCCTAGTCTTAGGAGCAGCCATGAAACGTCTATCCATTACCGTTCACGTTCATTGCATCGTATTGATCATTTTAGCATTTCTTGCCTATTGTCCTTCAGTTTTTTCGCAAACAACTGGTCCGGCATCCAACAGTGCAAACATTTCCCTGTATCCCCAGCCCTATCAGCTTTCCAATCTAGTCTTTCACACACCTTCTGGGCAAACCGTTTCCCTAAAAGACTATCAAGGCAAGGTGGTAATTCTGCACTTTTGGTCTATTAATTGTCCAGCCTGCCGCATGGAAGAACCCTTGTTAGTACAACTGAAACAATCTATGGCAGCTCGAGGCCTGGAAATTCTTGCCGTGAATTTCGTTGATCCTCCGCAAGCCATCTCTCAATACATAGCAGCAAAACGGCCTCCGTTCCCAGTTTTACTGAAGGGATCCACGGGCTTTGATCTCAAGGTTGTAAAGATGGGCAGCAAGACAACAGCATTTGTGGTCAATCCGGCGCTCGAGGCAATACTCGAGGTTCCAGGCTTTCCAACTAATTATATAGTGGATTGCCGGGGCGGGGTTATTGGCTACAGTGTTGGTCCAGCACAATGGGACAGCTCATATGCTGTGTCGCTACTTCAGAGACTATTGAACCCGGCCAATGGATGCGTTGTTGGTAGGTTACCTTCCCATGCGCCCGCCAGGGTTTCGTTGAAATGGGAGGCAACTAATTAATATTAAAGGTTTGGTTACGGCTTTTTTGCAAGCTTAACTAAGGGGTTACTCCTATACGGCTTAGGCAAACAATAATTATTTTGTGAAAAGGTTGTGCTGCGGTAAAGGCGGGTGTTTTGATTTTCCCTTGACAATCCTTTTACCTACTGTTACTCGTAACACTGAATAGGAGGCGCGTAGCTCAGGGGGAGAGCATCACCTTGACGCGGTGAGGGTCTGGGGTTCAAATCCCCACGCGCCTACCATGAGATATTTAAGGGAGATCCCTACAATAACAAGGGTTGTACGCACAAGGAGGCGCCGTAAATTAATGATGGCAAACGGGCTGTACTATACACCCATCGACATGGACACGAACCAGCCGGCATGAAACCCACCATAGCGATCGAAATTACAGGGGACAAGAAATACCTGTCGCCTGGAGTAACGCCTGAGGAAATCTTAAAGGACATCACGATAAAAGTTGATGACAGCCCTATCGCGGCCGAGGTAGATGGCAAGGCTATAGACTTGACCACGCCGATTACCTCTTCTGCAAAACTGGATCTTGTAAGTGTTCATTCTCCCAAGGGGTTGGAGATACTCCGCCACTCAGCTGCACACATTATGGCGCAAGCCGTGAAAGAGCTTTATCCTGATGTCAAAATTACTATTGGGCCCGCCATAGCAGAAGGCTTTTATTACGATTTTGACAGTCCCAGACCATTTACCCCGGATGATCTTGAAAAGATAGAAAGCCGTATGAGAGAGATTGTTAAGAGTCGATTACCCTTTCGTAGGATGGTTTTGCCCAAAGATCAGGCTATCCATTACTTCAAAGAGAAAGGCGAACATTATAAGGTAGAACTGATAGAAGGTTTAGATGAACCAGAGGTCACCCTTTACAGCCAAGGCGAATTTACTGACTTATGCAGAGGACCTCATGTTCCTCATACGGGCTTTGTGAAATCCTTCAAACTCACCAAGGTTGCTGGGGCATATTGGCGCGGAGACGAGCGCAATCCCATGCTCCAAAGAATATATGGTACAGCCTTTCCAAGCAAAGAGGAATTAAAGGTCCATCTCGACCTTATCGAGGAAGCTAAAAAGCGTGATCACCGAAAATTAGGTCGGGAACTAGATCTGTTCTCCATATCGGACGAGGCAGGTCCCGGTTTGGTGATATGGCACCCAAAAGGAGCGATGCTAAGATATTTGGTGGAAGAGTTTGAGAGAACTGAGCATTTGCGACGCGGGTATCAATTGGTGGTGGGTCCCCAAATCCTGAAGAGAGAGTTGTGGGAAAAGTCAGGGCATTTCGATCACTACCGAGAACACATGTATTTTACGACAGTGGACGAAGTTGACTATGGCATCAAACCCATGAATTGTCTGGCCCACATGTTGATCTACAAATCAAAGATCCGATCTTACCGCGAGTTGCCACTGCGATTTTTTGAACTAGGGACAGTGCATCGTCATGAGAAGAGCGGTGTTCTTCATGGCCTCATGCGGGTTCGGCAATTTACTCAGGATGATGCCCATATATTGTGCACCCCAGAACAACTAAATGATGAAATCAGTGGAATAATCCAATTTGTACGAGAAGTAATGGGAATATTTGGTTTTGAGTATTCCATGGAATTGAGCACTCGTCCTGAGAAATCTATTGGATCAGACGAAGATTGGGATCGAGCAACACGCGCTCTCGAGAATGCTCTCCGTGAGCATAACATTCCATACGATATTAATGAGGGGGATGGCGCGTTCTACGGGCCAAAGATTGATATCAAGCTCAAAGACGCTTTATCACGATTGTGGCAATGCGCTACCATTCAATGCGATTTTACTCTTCCAGAGAGATTCGGACTAACTTATACGGATTCGGATGGGGCAAGAAAAAGGCCGGTGATGATACACCGAGTGGTTTTGGGAGCGATAGAGCGATTCCTTGGAGTCCTAATAGAGCACTTTGCCGGGGCATTTCCATTGTGGTTGTCGCCTGTTCAGATACTGGTAATGACCATAACATCGCGTCAAGACGCTTACGCCACGGCTGTTGTCAACAATCTGCGCGCCAAGGGTTTCAGAGTCGACACAGACTTTAGAAATGAAAAAATTGGCATGAAGGTAAGGGAAGCGCGTACTCAAAAGATCCCTTATATGGTCATACTAGGCGACAAAGAGATGGAAAATGGCACTTTAGCGGTACGAACCAGGGGTCAAGACAATACTCAGCAATATTCTATGGATTCGTTTGTGCGGCTACTGGATGAACAAGTTCGGTCACGCTCGAACGCACCGTGAACATAATCACTTGAACAGGAGGATAGAATGCATGGATAAGGGGCTGTTTCTATGAAAGGACGACCCAGGGCGACAACTGCTGCGGAACCTAAGGTCAGGGTGAACCAAAAGATTTGCGCTGCAAAAGTACGGGTCATTGCCCCTGACGGTGAACAATTAGGAATAGTAGACGTTGCCGATGCTCTGAGTAAGGCCGAAGAGTACGGACTCGATCTCGTGGAAGTAGCGCCAAATGCCGATCCGCCGGTATGCAAAATCATGGATTATGGAAAATACCGGTATGAGGAAAGCAAAAAAGATCACGAACGAAAGAAAAAACAGGCTACGGTGGTGATCAAAGAAGTCAAATTGCGCCCTAAGACGGAGACCCATGATCTAGCTCACAAGGTCCGAAATCTGAAAAACTTCCTGGATGAGAAGTGTAAAGTGAAAGTCACAATCATGTTCCGAGGACGGGAGATCACCCATCCTGAGCAGGCACGCTCATTAGTTGATAAGATATTAGAGATGCTAGGGGATTCAGCACTTGTTGAGCAGCCTGCCAAGTTCGAAGGTCGCAACATGACCATGGTCATTGCCCCGAAATAAGGTCGGTATTCTTTTTTACCAAAGCGGAAAAGGGTCTCGAGCCCCTATGGAGGCCCAGCAACGAATGACCTCGACATTTCCCGGTCCCAGAGAGGAGAGTTGCATTAAGACGCTTCCGGGAAATGAGAGCTAAGATATTTTAGTGATAAAATAACAGCTTGAGGCCTGTAATCATGTGACGTTTGGTCTAATATTAGTATGTTATTAATATTACTCATTAATATTTATAATACATAATCACTGGCTTGATGACCACATAGTTCTGCTACTTTAACTCAAAATCATCTTGAATTATTCTCTTTTACTCATGTATAATTTTACATAATGAACGCTTATTGTTACCATTAAAAAATATCCTTGGAAGGGAGTGTTTAAAGTAGAGAGACCCCACTTCTTATACCGGGTCTCTAAGTTAAGTGGTAATTGGCTGTGTGATTGAACCTTTCATTCGAACGAACTCACATTATAAGGGCTCACAAAAGGGATGAAATTAGCGAGATTTTTCGCGTAGATGTGTGAGTCCGGGAAAATGAACCTGAGATCAGGTTGTGGATGACATTAGCAGGCTTTGTTGTTGCGAGAAGGCGCAAGCCAACGCGGTAATCAGTTTTGGCTGGATAGAAAGAGAACTAAGGGATCATAGTGTATCAGACCTATATAGAGCCTTTTTCTCAGTGAGATTTTAGATAACGGCTATAAACAGAATATAAAATGCGACAGTTGCCGTTGCGCGAATTTTCGAAGACTAGTATTAAAGTTGGAGTACCTTCCGACCGCGCCGCATTCGGTTACGCGCGGATGCTCGAGCTACTTGTCGCTGCCTTGGTTCTTTTTCTCCTTTTCTCCGGAATGTCCTTTCTATTCATGAGACCTGCTCTAAATGAAAGCCGAACCAATATTCAGCGTGATTGGTATGAATTCATGAAAGAAGTCAAGGAACGCAATGATATGCTTCCTGGCCTACTCGAAACAGTGAAAATGTTTCAGCCTTTCTTTACGAAAACAGCAGCCAAGATGTTGGAAGCGAAAGCCGTTATCAAAAGATCTCGTGAGCCTGAAATTATCATTGCGTCGGTGGATAAACTCGATATGGATATAAAGACTTTGGAAACGCTGGTTAGTAACAACCCTGAAATGTTAGAGCAGTCTTCATTCAGGCAGCAATGGGACTTGTTTACGAAGAAAAACAATAAGGTGGTTATGGCCAGGACTTTGTATAACAGTAGTGTTCAAAAGTACAATAATCTCATTGACATATTTCCTCAGAACATATTCGCTTCCCTGCTTGGATATGGCCGTGCTGTCGCATATCCAACACCTTCGAGCTTGACTGAATAGCAATCAAGTCACTCACCTCGATACCGGCTCTGACGAGTGCCATTGATTATGTTAGAAATTGTCAACTTTGAAGAGGTAACCCAAATACGAATGTCACCTGACAGAGGGGGCAGCCTTCACTATTGGGTCTCAGCCTACCTAATTGATGGTCTGTTGATAGATACCGGGTCGGTGTACACGGCAACTGCTTTGGCAGAATATTTGAGCTCCAATTACGTAGCTAAAATAGTCAACACCCATTATCACGAAGATCACGTTGGCGGAAATAAACTTGTTAAGAGTTGCTTTGACGTCCCACTTTATGCCCATCCAGTCTCAATCTCATTGATGTCACAGGGCCATCATGTGTCAGCTTATAGAAAAAGCCTCTGGGGCGAGCCTCCACCGACTTCTCCTCTACCTGTCCCAACGTTAATAAAAACCCTTAACCACACTTTCGAAGTTGTTGACACCCCGGGACATTGTCCTGGGCATATCTGTCTGGTGGAACATGAGAAAGGATGGGTTTTCTCAGGTGATCTTTACATTGGCCAGCGTCCCAAAACCGCGTCAAATGAAACTGATCTGGCACAACTGATTGGGTCCATGATAAAGGTATCCCAGCTCCCTTTAAAGAGACTGATCTTATTCACTTCTTTGAGGACCATAGAAGCTCACGGCAGAGACCGGCTGCTGAAATGCGTAAATTGGTATCATGAACTTGGGGCTAGGGCTGCGGACATGCGATCCAACGGCTATACTGTGGATCGTATAGTTGAGGCCCTTTTTGGGGGTGAGAGCGTCTTGGAAAAAATAACAGGCGGATTATATTCCTCTAGGCGGCTAGTCGAAATGCTTTTGGATTATTGGGCGAAATAGTTACTGGGGGTGTCGTCGATGGTTAGTTTTTGTCCTTACAGCTAGTTTCATGGATGAGTTTTTCTGGCGTTTGTTTATTTCTGCCGACTAGAGAGAGAAAGTTGAAAATGATTTGATTGCCTAACTCATTTATTTCATTATTGTTCATACCTGCGACGGACATGATTCCGCCTGCCATTTCTCGATGTCCTCCTGCTGAGCCCCTTTTTCCTAATAACTTTCTCAATATGAGCCCAGCTTTCTGCTTCTTGGACGTCGAGCGAAGAGACATGACGAGCACGTTTCCTGTGAGCGCTAAGCATAGGGACCAGGTAACATTATCAATCCTAAGGAGCATATCGGCTAGCTCGGGCACAATGGCTTCTGATTGTACAGAGTCTAGGTAAGATATTGCGACGTCCTTGTATATTACAGCCCCTGCCAATCCTTTGTAGTAATCCTCGAAATAGGATTGAGGCAACGGCGGCTTTTCTATCCACCCTAGTACGCGGGGGTTGGTAAGTGGCGATAGGAAAGAAAATGCTTTAAAATCCGCCTTGCACGTCGCACGTACAAGTGAACCAGTGTCCGCCTTTAGACCGTACAGTAGAGCATTTGCCACCGACCGAGGGGGTGTCACTCCCAAAACAACGAAGTACTCCGTGACAATAGTCGAAGTCGAACCATATTTGGGGCGGACATCGTGAAAGCGGGCGCGGTGGGTAATTCGCCGTGATGGATGATGATCTATGACAATTAACGGTATGTCATCTTTTGACAACATCAGGTTGTTACCTGTCGCTGGTTGAGCGTCAATCAAAGCGATGGACTTCGTGGGTGCATCTCCGATTCCCTCTAAAGGCTCCAGCTTTATCCTTAACCTCTGTACCATTGCTTTGTTTTCGGCCCTCGTGATGACACCACCGTAACAGATAAACGAACGCACCCCAAATTGCTCAGCCACCAGATGTCGAAATGCGAAGGCACTTGCAATTGTATCAGGATCTGGATTGTTGTGGCACAGGATCGTCAGAAGGGAAACCGAGTTGCTCCTCAGGCAGTTCTCCAGCTCACAAACCTTTTCAGCAGAGTGGGACAAGTCCCATTTGGAAGGACTCATTGTTACCACCCAGCCAACGGGCTATCGTCTTCTATTGAAATATCACTGGCAAACGATGCTGTCATTTTACGAACGACTCGCTCGTTCAACACCATGCCTCTTATAATACCTTTGGACCGAGCATAACGATTTTCTATGAAAGCGTCCAGCCATAGGTCCCTTTTGTTGGTAAATCCCATGACACCAACGAAGGTTAACGTTTCCCCTGGTGGGGCCATTGTGTTTAGATCTGGGAATTCTGTACCAGTTAATATGGGAACAAGTCTTCTATCTTTGAGCAGTTTCATGATCATGAATGTGCCTAACTGCGCCACCGCTTCCATCTGAAGGTGGCCTCCAAACAACGGCATTCCTACAAAATGGTCTCGGAGGATGGGATTCTCATCTGGTGAAGGTACCGTATATTTGCCAAATCCCATTAGGCCATTTCGAAAAGTACCAGCCTCCATGACCACTTTATCTAGAAAAAGGAAGTTTGCGCCGTACATCTTCAGGGTCTGTTTAATTTCTTCCTTGTCGTATTCAACCCAGTGCCGTCTTATCACCATGGGCACTCGCTTTTTTTGCCTCGGTGCTGCACACGGAATCTCTACCTTACGCAAAAAGTGATTACAGAAGATTTGGCGAACGTCTCCGCTCGTAAAATTATCACCCGCTAAAAATTCGTTTACTATTATTATCCCACTAGCAACTCTCACAAATTCTGAAATAATTTCAACTGCCTTTCGCAGTACTGGAAACGTGCCATCCTTTCTCATTTGAGTAAAAAGGTCATGTACCTTATTCCATAGGCCAGGTACGTCTCCTGAACCGGCTATGTCTTCCCAGTGAGCATTGAGATACTTAGCAAGATATTCCAATACGCTATTCCATCGCTCCAGTTGGGAGAGAGACGTCTCCATGAGATGAAAATGCTCGCTCATTTCCAAGGGTACGTCTCCTGATATTGCCTTCATTTTCAAATAGTTGTACACAATTGCCAATTCTATTCCAGTGAAGAATTGTGAAGACTGTGTCCAAGCTTCGGGTAAGGCAACTATCAGAGTCCTCTTACCTCGACGTGCTGAACGCAGCGCAATCTTTTCCAAGTGCCTTTTGGTATCAGCTATGAAGTAGGGCAACTGACCTCTATAAGTGAGGCCCAGATATTTCGTTCGGTCATCGCAGACGTCTTCTAATCCAGCAATGGTATCTTGGAAGGAGATTGCATTTACGTAATACACGTTTTTTCTTACTGACGTTGCCATGTCAGAAAAGGCCTGTTTGCCTTTAAGTATGTCACCAACTGCTTTCATAACCGAAGGCTGACGAGGGAATCCGCCGGCCACCGTGTGGATAACAGCATCCAGTTTCTTTACACCTATGGCGCTCAGGTACTGACCTATATCTCGGCAGCATCGCTCAACTGCAGCCCTTTTATCAGCGTCGTATCTCAAAGGGATCTCTACCAGTGAAACGCCTAACTCTCGGAAAAAGGCTATCTCACGAGGGTCTTCGGGGTTTAACGTGGTACCAAAAACAGTGGCGCCGCTCCGTACAGCAGCTCTGGCTATCCCCTCACCATAGCCCCCTGAGCGGGCGCCTATGATCAGTACGTTCTTGTTCTTTAGCATATAAGTCATCCCAAATGTTTTTAGCGCATTAGGCAAAAGTTACACTTTTTGAACCATTCAGTCAAATTCAAAGGCGTTAGGAGACGTTTTAGCATGCCACGAAGGACAAACTTTCGGAGTCCGCTTATTCAATCGTTTTAAATGTTCTTGACTTACTGGAGCCCAGTTTTTGAAGGGTCACTTCTTACAGATCAAGTTTGATTAACGGTTTAAGTATGTTATAGAAGTTGAGTGTCGCATCTCGCCTTGCAGGGCTATAAAAGCAGGCGGCCAATGATTTCCGAGAGACGCTATGATCTTTTGTCTAATGTCTTTTGCGAGGAGTTGTGGTATTTCATTAACCCAAGTTTCGACTGAATTGACACCCAAGATTCCAGTACATGAAAGTCTTTGAAATCCATACTTAATTAGGCCACAGATTAAGGCCGACAGTCCAATCCTGATCATTTTTTCTATGGAGTCCGACATGACGTGGCCGGAAGAGAAAGAAGAGCTGGGGCGCCAAATTCTGCTGTTTCTCTATCAACATGGTATGATTAAAACTTTTTTTAGGGATAAGCCTTCGGGGTGGACCCTTGTTTCAGGGCTGTACAGTCCTCTCTACATTCAACTAAGGCCTATACTGTCTTATCCAGACGGTTTTAGGCTTGTCTGTCAAGCCATGAGCCGTATGCTTCAAGAAGAAGCCCCCGGGGTAAACAAGGCCGTGGGTATTGCAATGGCAGGTATTCCCATTGTGGCTGGTATGTCCATTCTAGCAGATATGCCAGCTGCTTTCACACGTAAGCTTGATGGTATTAAGAATATGGATGAGTTTCAGAAACGTATCTCATCATATGGAGAGCATTCACTGTTGGAAGGAGAAATTTCTCCGGGGGACCGGCTGGTTTTGATTGACGATTTGGTGACTCGGTTTGACAGCAAACTGATCGCGCTAGAGCAGCTTAGGCACGAAATAGCAAAGCGCAATATACCTAACGTCGTTTGCTCTACTATTGCCGTGGTGATTGATAGACAACAAGGTGGCGAAGATACCGCGAAAAATATTGGTGTGCAGCTATTAAGGCTGATCCCGTTTAAGTCAGCCGGGATAGAAATGCTTCAACAACACATGCACCCGATAGAATGGGACATCATCAATCTTTATCTCGACAATCCCGAAAGATTCCAAGACCCTCATGTCCAGAAGCAAATTGAACGAATGTGTACTTCGCGTTAACTCGAGTTCGAAACCTTTTGCCGTTTTTTCAAAAAGGAGATCTCCTCAGTATGCTTTGATCCCTCGCTGGACCAACTGAAATAAGCGTTACGGGAATCCCGGATAGGTGCTCAATGGTCTCAACATAATCCCGAGCATTCTTAGGTAGATCGTCAAAAGACCTACACTGATCCAATGGTTCTTCCCAGCCTTTTACTTCCCTGTATTTTGGTACAGCTCGAGCGAAGTCTTCTATGTATGCGGGGACGCGATCTGTTATCTGGCCTCGAATCTCATAACCCGTACAGATAAGGAGAGGCGATATGCCTGTTAGTACGTCCATCTTGGTCAGAGCTATGCCAGTAAGGCCGTTGAGCCTGGCGCTATGGTTTACGATAACCATATCCAACCACCCGCAGCGTCTTGGCCTGCCTGTTGTGGCTCCGTACTCCGCACCGCGAGCCCTTATTTCGTCGCCAAGATTATCCTTGAGTTCTGTAGGAAATCCGCCTTCACCAACTCGTGTGGTATATGCTTTTACGACTCCCCAAATTCCTCGAATGCTCGAGGGGCTCACACCGGCCCCACAGCTGACATTTCCCGATACAACGTTGGAAGAAGTAACAAATGGGTAGGTTCCGTGATCGATGTCGAGTAGGGTTCCTTGGGCGCCTTCAAAAAGTATTCTGCTGCCACTAGAAATCTTCTGAAACAATACTTCTGAGGTGTCCGTGATGTGAGGTTCAAGCTGTCTGCCGTACTCGGCATATTCTTCGGTTATCTCGTCTGGGTCCAGAGGTTTTTTATTAAACCGCTGATTTATTAAGACATTCTTTTCCTCCAGACTAAGACGAATTTTGTTTCGAAGCTCGTCTGGTTTTAGTAAGTCACATACACGAATTCCCATGCGTGCTGCCTTGTCCTCATAAGCCGGGCCAATACCGCGTCCGGTCGTGCCTATCTTTCTCCCAGCGAGCACTTCTTCTCGACCTATGTCAATAATTTTGTGATATGGCATGATCACGTGAGCTCGATCCGAGATGAGCAATTGAGCATCATTGAGGAAATGTCCTCGGCTTCTTAAAGATGCTTTCTCCTCAAGAAGAACTGACGGATCTATGACGACTCCGTTTCCTATGATATTAAGGGTATCAGGATACAGTATTCCGGATGGAATGAGATGAACTATTACTTGCTCCCCTGCGACTTTTAGAGTGTGGCCTGCATTATTGCCACCCTGAAATCTCACGACGACTTCTGCTCTGCCCGTGAGAAGGTCAACTATTTTTCCTTTTCCTTCATCACCCCATTGGGTTCCCAAAATAACAAGAGTACTCAATACATATTACCTTTCTTTTTTGGCTAAACTTGATAGAAACCTTTTCGCGATCCAGTTATAATTTCCCCAAGCGGGTTCCGACCTACCAATCTAGTATAACCTGCCTGACCTGGATAATGCCCTTTATCTTACTTATGGTATCCAATGTGTGCTCTGGAGCTGGGATGTCGATGTTGATTATCGACATCGCCATACCACCCGGTCGATCGCGAGAGAGATTCATCTGACCTATGTTAATACCTTGATCAGCGAGAGCGCCGGACACTCCTGCCACGACCCCTGGTATGTCACGATTCAATACAACCAGCATTGGGCCTGCTGGAACTGCTTCAGTAACAAAGGCGTCGATTCCTACAATGCGTGGTTCGTCTCCCAGCCGTCTTATAAGGGCGCCTAAAGCTCGAACAGAATTTCCCTGGGCGTTAGTTACAGTTACCCCTATTTCCGCGCCTAACTGAATTGGCTCACTGGTTTTGGTTTCGAGCACCCTTATGCCTCGATCCTCCGCAGTCAGTCGGGCATTCACGAAGTTTACTTCCGAGCCTTCGTATTTGAGGAGTAACCCCAAGAGAGCGGAGTTAGTTATGGGGGCCACATCAGCCCAAGTCGAAAGCTCCCCCATATATTCGACTTGCATCTCGACGACGCCAGCCGTCGAAAAACCACCGACAAATTGACCTAGTCTTTTAGCTAAGTCCATGTAGCTCAGAATTTTGCGGTTAGCCGTAGGATCAGCGCAAGGCACGTTGACAGCATTCTTCAGCACCCCTGATTTGAGATATTCCGCTACTTGCTGAGCTATGGCCATGGCAACCGTAATCTGCGCCTCACTCGTTGAGGCCCCCAGCTGTGGCGTTGCAATCACTCTCGGGTGAACTACCAAATCATTAAATGCAGGCGGCTTTACCACAAAGTCGTCCAGCGCCGCCCCTGCCACCCTACCCGATTCCAGAGCTTCAAGGAGGGCTTTCTCGTCCACTATCCCTCCTCGAGCACAATTGACAATAATTACCCCATCTTTCATGAGGGCGAAGGCATGGGCTCCCAAAAGGCCTCTAGTGGAATCGTTCAGCGGGGTATGAACTGTAATAACATCTGATTTACGATAAATTTCTTCGAGAGACGCAGGTTTGGCCCCTATTTGAGCAATAGCTTCACTGGTTCTCGCCGGATCATGTGCCAGTACAGACATTTTTAGGCCGCGTATTGCTCGTTTAGCCACTATGCTGCCGGTCTTACCAAGCCCAATTACACCAAGAACCTTACCCGTCAGTTCTCTGCCTTGAAACTTCTTTTTCTCCCACTTTCCCGACTTCATAGAAGCCACAGCCTGGGGAATGTGTCTGTGGATCGCCATAATCACGGCAATGGTTAACTCTGCTGTGGACTCGGAATTTCCCCCGGGTGCATTCATTACCACTATTCCACGACGCGTGGCTTCTTGAACATCAACGTTGTCCAGCCCGGTGCCCGCCCTTCCGATGACTTTCAGCCTCTGCGCATTCTCAAGAATTTCACGGGTGACTTTGGTATCGCTTCGTATTATTAATCCGTCATAATCGGCAATGACTTCCCTAAGGACTTCAGGCGCAAGACCGGCCCGAGTTTCCACTTCAAAATCCGTCTGAGAAGCCAAGTAATTTACACCTTCTTGATGAAGGTTATCAGAAATCAGAATGCGATACGTCATGCAAAGTCTCCCGCATCCCAAACGCATCAACCGTTCTTCTTCTCAAACTCTTTCATAAAATCCACAAGAGCTTTTACAGCATCCATTCCGACAGCGTTGTAAAGTGAAGCCCTGCAACCACCGACTGAGCGGTGACCCTTGAGCCCTCCTAGACCTTGCTTTTGGGCCTCGGCCACGAATTTCTTCTCCAGGTCTTCATTAGGCAAGCGGAAGGTCACGTTCATCAAGGAACGACTGTCGGTATCAGCAGTTCCCTTATAAAACCCACTTTGATCTATGGTGTCATAAACAAGACGCGCCTTTTCAATGTTCTGTTTCTCTACTGCTGCAAGCCCCCCCATTGTCTCCTCCAGCCATTTCAACACTAGCTGCACCATGTAAATTGCGAAACAAGGAGGGGTATTGTACAAGGAGTTTTTTTCTGCGTGGGTTGAATACCTGAACATGGTAGGAATGTCGTCCGGACAGCGCGCCAACATGTCATCGCGAATGATGACTAAGGTCACTCCGGCGGGCCCCAAGTTCTTTTGAGCGCCTGCGTAAATGAGACCAAATGGCTTGGGATCAAAAACCCTTGAGAGTATGTCTGATGACATGTCAGACACTAACGGGACAGCGCCTGCATCGGGGAATTTCTGCCACTGCGTGCCCTTGATAGTATGTCTGATGACATGTCAGACACTAACGGGACAGCGCCTGCATCGGGGAATTTCTGCCACTGCGTGCCCTTGATAGTATTGTTAGATGTGATGTGGAGATAAGCGGCCCCTTCTGTAATCTGGAACTCCTTCGGAATATACTTGAAATCCCTGTCCTTGCTTGATGCGATTACCTTGTGGGGCTTTTTAAGGATTTCAGCCTCTTTGATAGCTTTGGTGGCCCACGTCCCTGTATTGATGTAATCGGCGGATGTTCCCGGGGTGATCAAATTCATGGGGACCATGGCGAACTGTGTGCTGGCGCCTCCTTGTAGAAACAGCACCTTAAAATTGTCTGGCAAAGAAAGCAGTCTCTTGGTTCGCGCCACAGCATCGTTCAGCACATCCTCAAACAACGCTGATCGGTGACTGATTTCCGTCACCGACATGCCTGAACCTTTGAAATCAATGAACTCTTCCTTTGCCTCTTCCAAAACTGACAATGGAAGCGCCGCTGGCCCTGGATTGAAGTTGAAAATCCGAGACGCCATTGATCCATCCCTCCTCTTGAGATTCTTTTGATATGGGGCTTTTTCGCGATGATATCACACTAACCCATTAGAAGATCACTTTCAACACACAATTTTCTTCGCGTGCAGGGCTCTATTTCTTGATGAGCTCTTGAACAAAGGTTCGGAGCCTCTGATCAAGGGTTCTCTCCAATTGTGATCATGAAGTTGCTCTGCCTTCTGCGAAGGGATCGAACAGTTTTATGTCCATCATGGCGCCAAAAGGGCATGCAAGGCCACACATGCCACACGCAACGCATTTCTCCACTTCGAAGACGACCTGCATCTGAGGAGACTCAATTCTCAATGCCCCAGTCGGGCAGAGGCCTGTGCAGGCACCACAATGCGTGCACTTTTCATCTTCACGCCAAACCTTGTCGGCCAGCATTTCTACAACAACTTTATTATCCTCAAGAAACCTGATGCCTTTGTCGATTGCGGATTCCGAGCCTCTGAGTTCCAGCAGGATTCGTCCCTCTCTTCTCGGCAGTATTTTGGCTTCGAGAATATTAAATATAAGATCAAAATCCTTTGCAAGCCGGTATATGACCGGTTTGTACATTATGCTTGACTTAAATATCAGCAGCACATTTTTCGACGCCATAGTGTCTCCTTAACGGCTTCATGTAGTCACAGGCCAGAACCTACGAGATGTCTTGATCTGTGTGTGTTAAGGGGATTAGCTCTATATCCCCGAGGACGGCCATTTTGTCTCGGAGTACAGCTACAGCCCCTCTGACCCCTTCAATTTTCATTGCCCATTCAACCCCTTTACGCAAGTCAGTAAAACCTTGAATGCGGTTTCCCAAAGCCGTGGCCACTGCATCTGCCAGCGTCGTATCGTGGGAAATCACCACCGCTGCGTCAGCCTTTCCAAAGGATCTGGATGGTCCCACTGTTCCAGACGAAGTGCAGACACCCACAGGCAGACCTTTAGGGTCAATCTTGAACCCCAACTTATTGCTAAAAGGCGACCTACCCGCATAGAGCCCGCAAACGAAACATGTATGCAGGTGGGCAAAGATATCGCCTCCATTTTCAATAATAACTTCGGGAGATCGTTCCGTTAGGCGTCTTCCAACAAACTCTGCGACAGCGCCGGCCACAGCCGCCATAGGCCCTGTACCAGCCTTAGCAGCAGCTTTGATCATCCTTATTGGTACAGGCCCGTCTCGTGGATCTACCGGTATGGGCTCGAGGCTTGTCAGAAACAATGGTCTCCTCGAAATGGCTGCTTGTATCTGACTTCTGCATTCTTTGATCAGCTCTTCGGTCTCATGTTCGAGCCTTGCCAACGCTTTCACGTAAAGATCTGATGTTTCAACCGTGACGCGAAATGTATGGAAGCGGCCAGTTTCCGTATAATCACGATAGGTCCTCGGTTGATATTCAAAGACAACTGGCATGTCCTGAGTTCCACTAGCTCTGCGAAACAGAGGGCAAAGTATCTTGCGGTTCTCCAAGGAAAAATCGGCCGGACTCTATCCACCCTTTGAGTATATTGGCGATTTCCAGGGCCTTGGAATAACTGGATAGTGGAGATGCAGAGACCTTTTTCCCATCCAACTCAACCTCACCCGTCCTAAGCTGGCTGCAGGTGAGATAGGCTAAAGGACGCCCTAGACCTTGTGGATAGTCCAGACCATAATCCACGACCGGCACTAAAATATCCTCATCAGATACTCCGGTAAACCTTGCCATTTCTTCGTCCAATATAGGGATGGGGATGCCGATACCTACGCATAGCGAACACCCATATCCGATTAGAGAAGCGCCCCTGAGGAAATTTGGAGACATGTATTTGAGATCGCCCCTTACTGCCAATGTGCCGGCACCGCCCATGACAACTCCGTTAGGTGAACGCTCGACGTAGGGATTATGTTGTGTACCAGGACCTATGACGTAGCCAATGCCACCACCTAGGAAAATTCTTGTACCAATCCCGATGGTACGATAATACGGGTCGTTAAGCAAAGGGCTTAGTTGACCTGCAGTAGAATAAGTGCAATTCGACCCCTCTGGTCTCAATATACCCATATAAGTGTATATTGTTTTGTTCGATAGATTGATAGCGCAGTTGTAATTCTGATAGCAGTTCCTGGGACTAAGAAGGAAAGCGTCCACGAAGTCCTTGAGAGACATCCTCGCTTCGTATGACCTATTGGGATAGCAATCAGTGCCGTACGAAGTAGCCTGGAGGAATACTTCCCTTCCGGCCACTAAGTCTTCTATAACGTGTCCGCCACCGTATCGAAAACGACCTGGGAAAACCTTGTTGAGTGGATCGTCTTCCCTGGGTTGTGTAGCTCCAATATAGCAATCCACGGCAGCCACTCCCGCGTAGGCTTCAACACCGTTTATGTAGACTTTGCTGGCACGAATACGAGGTCGTGTATGACCAAAGTTGAGAAAAGCGCCGGATGAGCACATAATACCGAATGTGCCGGTGGTTACTACATCCACTTTTCGAGCCGCTTCGACCGGGCCATTCTCTCGAACGATCTCCACCATTTGGTCAGCCGTTACAACTACGGCTTTTCCTTCTTTGATCTTGGCATTTATCTCGGCAAAAGTCTTATTAACTCGCGCCTCACCCATACTGCCTCCCTATACCGTACGGTTTAATACAACAGACCCAGTTCTGCTGATGCGATTGCGATCATAGAACGGGCAAGATTATCAGCTAGCACCGTTTAAATATGTTCGGTTAGCAAATATCATTACCTGGCATGGCTTAGCGCAGCAATCCAGGAGCGCCGTACACAGCGCTGTCCCCAAGGGATTCCTCAATCCTCAGTAGTTGGTTATACTTGGCAATTCTGTCCGTTCGAGAAGCCGAGCCCGTCTTGATCTGACCCGTACATACTCCCACCACAAAGTCCGCTATCGTCGTATCCTCTGTCTCACCGCTACGGTGGGACACAACGCACGTGTAACCATTTGCGCGAGCCAGCTTCACAGTATCCATTGTTTCAGTGAGCGTCCCTATTTGGTTGAGTTTGATCAGGATGGAATTGGCCACCCCCATATCGATACCTTTTTGCAGCAATTCAATATTCGTAACGAATATGTCATCTCCAACGATCTGTATTTTTGTGCCTAATCGCTCTGTAAGAAGTTTCCAGCCTTGCCAGTCATCCTCGGCCAAGCCATCTTCTAATGAAACGATAGGATACTTTTTTACTAGGTCTTCATAGAAACTAACCATCTCCTCTGAAGTCTTCTTTGAAGATTCAGCAGCGAGATTGTAATAGCCGTCACTGAAAAAAGAGTTAGCGGCTGGATCCAGCGCCAGAAATACATCCTTCCCGGCTTTGTACCCAGATTCTTCGATCCCGAGCATGATCATCTGGAGGGCTTCTTCGTTGGATTCTAGGTTAGGAGCAAAACCTCCTTCGTCGCCCACGGCGGTACTCAATCCCTTGCCCTTCAGTATTTTTTTCAATGCATGGAAGATCTCTGCACCCATACGCAAACCCTCTCGAAAGGATTGTGCGCCCAAAGGGACAATCATGAACTCCTGGATATCCACGTTGTTGTCAGCGTGAGCGCCACCGTTGAGAATGTTCATCATAGGCACTGGCAGAAGATTAGCCCCGACGCCGCCAATGTACCGATACAACGGAATCCCAAGCTCCACAGCGCACGCTTTGGCGGCGGCTAGACTAACCCCGAGTATCGCATTTGCTCCGAGTTTGCTTTTATTCTTTGTGCCGTCAAGGTCTATTAAGGCCATGTCGAGGCCCTTCTGGTCGAAGGCATCCATACCCACGACTGTCGGTCGAATCTCTTGCATAACGTTTTCTACTGCTTTGAGCACTCCCTTACCACCAAAGCGTTTCGGATCACCATCTCGTAACTCTACGGCTTCTTTTTCTCCCGTAGAGGCGCCCGAGGGAATGGCTGCAGTCCCCACTGCGCCCCCATCCAACATCACGTCAACTTCGATGGTGGGGTTACCTCGAGAATCAAGGATTTCTCTCGCCCGCACATCAGCAATGTCGAATACCATTTTGACCTCCTCTTAGATGGATTTTCCAGACCTTGTTGCCACCTTGCCTTTGGTTTACCATACTCCCCGCCCCGTAGATATTCAAATATTTCTTTCGGTGTGCTGGTCAAAATGTCACCCATTTTTCTGCTTCCAGCGATTGGTAGGATTTGTCCAAAAAAACGCTATTTGGCATTCCGCGGGGTCTGTAATTCAGACTGATGTGTGGGAATATAGCAGTGACCAAGATGTGGTAAGAGCCGACATATGCGGCTATTTGTCATTGTAAGCAAATGTTAGCTTGAGAGGCAATCTCTGTTTTGGTGCCAGGGAAACTGAATAGTTTGATCACGCACTTATGCGATGTTAGTATTACACATTCCGTCGATGTAGTTCTCAAAATTAAAGTGTGGGCAATTCCGAAGAGGTTTATTACTGCTGTATCAATCGTTGATAAATAGCGGATGCGGAGGTTCTTCAGTTGGAAAAAGGCAAGATTCTAATTCTAGGTGGTGCGGGGTATGTGGGGTCTCATTTTGCATTATATGCTGTGAATCAGGGATTCGATGTCACTGTTATGGACAATCTTTCGACGGGGCATCGATCTGCTGTACACGCTCATCGCTTTGTCCAACTTGATCTGCTAGATCGGGAACGGTTTGAAGGGCATCTCGCGGAAAATCACTACGATGGGCTATTCCATTTCGCGGCAAGCTGCCTTGTCGGAGAATCAGTGAAACATCCCTCACGCTACTATAGAAATAACGTGTTGGCAGCGTTTAGCATGCTTGAGGCTATGCGCTGTACTGGGCACAACAAGCTTGTTTTTTCTTCGACGTGTGCTGTCTACGGAATTCCCCAAGGTATTCCGATTTCGGAAGAACACCCGAAAAACCCGATTTCGCCATACGGACGGACCAAGTTGGCCATAGAATGGATGCTAGAGGATTACCAACTCGCGTATGGAATCCGCTCTGCTGCGCTTCGCTATTTCAACGCGGCTGGCTGCGAAGCGTCTTATGATCTAGGCGAAGACCATGTTCCGGAGACTCATCTTATACCAAATGTCGTGAGATATGCCTTGGGCCTACAGAGCGAATTAATCATATTTGGGAACGACTACCCGACGCCGGATGGGACATGCATTCGTGATTATATTCACGTGACGGACCTAGCACAGGCACATCTCAAGGCTTTAGAAATGCTAGACATGCGACCATTGATCAAGGTGAACCTTGGCACAGGCGTCGGTTTATCCAACAAAGAGGTGGTGGAAGCCGTAGAAAGGGTATCCGGCCGTATTTTGAAGCCAAAAATTGGGCCAAGGAGGCCCGGAGACCCTCCGCAACTAGTAGCTGACCCGACCCTGGCTAGGGAATTGTTCGACTGGAAACCTCAGCGTTCCGACATAGACTCCATAGCTGCTGAAGTGCTAGAGTGGTTCACCAGACATCCTGAGGGCTATGTAAATTGATTGGCTTGCTTGGTAGCCCGATAGCGGCGACGCAAAGTGTCAAAACATTCTCTGCAAATTAGGTCATCAAAAGAGGAGATCGCACAAAATGCAGGATTTTTTTTATCCCTCTTCCGTGGTTGTAATAGGTGTCTCTACGGTACGCTACAATCTAGGCAAAGAGATTGCTCGTAACCTATTGGAATTTCAGTTCAATGGTATTATCCATCTCGTTGGTCTGGATGGGGGAATAATCTTTGGAAGAAAGATTCACCGCAACGTAGAAGAGATTGACGACCAAATAGACTTGGCAATTATCCTTACTCCGGCCAAAACTGTTCCATCTATCCTCGAAGCATGTGGGAAAAAGGGTATTCGGAGAGCAATCATTGAGAGCGGCGGTTTTGGAGAGTTCAATGACGCAGGGAAGTCCTTGCAAGCTGAAATATTAGCCATAGCAAGGAAGTATGGGATGCGATTAATAGGCCCCAATTGTATTGGACTCATGAACTCATCAAATGGTCTGGCTACACCATTTCCAACGTTGCGTAATGTCTTTAGAAAGGGTGGGGTAGGGATAGTGGCCCAGAGTGGAGGAGTAGCCCTGAGTTTTCTCAACATGTTTGACAGCGAACAGCTGGGATACAGCAAGTTTGCAAGCATAGGGAATAAACTGGACGTTGATGAGAGCGATCTCGTGGAATACCTCATGGAGGACCCTGAGACCAAGGTGATTTGTCTCTACGTTGAATCCATCAAGGATGGCAGGAGATTCACCGACCTTGCGCGTCGATCTGTAAAACCTATAGTTGTTCACAAGGCCAATATAGGGGGGCACAGCGCGATCATAGCCCAATCCCACACCGAGGCTCTTGCCAATGACGATCAAGTTGTAGATGCCGCTTTCCATCAAGCTGGAATAGCTAGACTTAGGGATATGCAATCGTATCTCGATTTTGTTAAGATCCTTCAGCTACCACCGATGGCTGGGAGAAATTTAGGCATCGTATCCAGATCGGGGGGCCATGCCGTCATAGCGGCCGACGCAGCTTACACCTATGACTTTAACCTCCCTTCTCCAGGCCAAGACTTGCTGCAGGAAATCAGAAAACACATGAGGGCAGACGTGATCAGACTCACCAATCCGCTCGATCTAGGTGACCTTTTCGATTTTGATGTTTATGCGAAGATTATACGACACATCCTTGCGGAAGACGCTTTTGATGGGGTGCTGCTTGTACACACGTATTTTGCCGCTATTGAAGGAGAATCGTCTCGAAGGCTGCTCCGTTCCGCGGCTGCCATGGCCCAGGAATACGGGAAGCCAGTGGCTTTGTGTGTATCCACTGAACCGTATGAGATCTCCAATCTCCATAAGGAACTGGAATTCCCCATATTTTTGAGTCCAGAACGAGCAATACGAGCATTGGATGCGGCTTTGAGGTATGAACAAAGGCGTCGTTTCGTGGCGAGAGGAGAAAAAAACGCATCGGCAGATCCCCCAATAGACAGGGCGGCCATTGAAGAAAGGCTCAGTGCATGTGTAGCTGAACGCAGACACCCTCTCCTGCATGAGGCCCTTGAGATAGTTTCCCTTGCAGGATTTAGCACCCCGCCTATGCGAATTGTCAAAGAGCTGAAAGGCCTAGCTGCCGAATGCATTACATTGGAAGGGCCTTATGCCGTAAAAGTTATTTCAAAAGACGTATCTCACAAGTCTGACCAAGGGGCCGTAGTGCTTAACATCAAAACAGTGGAAGAATTGGAAAGAGTGTGTCAGACATTGGTAGATCGTTTCGCATCTCCAGATAATCGGGAGTCGTTTGGCATACTCGTTCAGCGGATGGAACCTCGCAAGGTTGACACCTACGAACTGATAGTCGGAGGCAAACGAGATCCACAGTTCGGCCCTATGGTGCTACTGGGTCACGGGGGCCTGTTTGTGGAAATATTTGCGAAAGTTGCTTTGAGGATGGCACCAGTGAGTATAGCCGATGTGGACGAGATGATAGACGAATTGCCTGGGTCGGAAATACTCGCAGGCGTAAGGGGAAGGCCTGCAGTGGATCGCAGCGCTTTGAGGGATGCCATAGTCAGAATGTCAGACCTTATGATCAAGTTTCCCCAAATCGAATCAATAGATATAAATCCACTTATTGTATCCCCCTCGGGGGCTGTCGCAGTGGATGCACGCGTATTCTTGATAGGAGAATCGACGGCGAGACCCTTATTAAATAAAAGTATTGAGGCGTGAATAACTGGCTAGCATAAAGGTGATAAAAGAGAAGGCTATGATCCATCGTATAGAGGTTTGTCTAAAAGAGCATGTATCTGACCCGGCTGGTCAGAAAGTGTGGTCACGGGCGTCAGCGCATTTGGATATTCACTGTCAGGAGATACGTGTGGCGGACGCCTACCTTATTCAAAGGGAGCTGACCAGCGAAGAGCTGGAACTCATCGCAAGCGACGTATTCCAGGACCCTGTAATCCACGTCATTGCTGTAGATGCACCACTGACGGTTGATTATGACTGGGTTATAGAGGTCGGCTTCAAACCAGGGGTAACTGATAACGTAGGGCGAACAGCGAGAGAAGCCATAGAGCGAACGCTTGGTATTAGATTTGCTGAAAATGAGGGTGTTTATTCACGCAAGTTATATTTCATTACTGGAGCGATATCTCAAAATCAGGTTGAATCCCTAGCTAAAGACATGCTTGCCAACGATTTGATACAAACATGGCGAGTTTTCCGACGAGGGGAAGAGCGTTTCGACCGCACAGTGCCAAATGTTTTGCAGCGTGCCGATCCGGTAATACGACATATTTCACTGGAAGTATCCCCGGAGGAACTTATCAATATTAGCAAGGAAGGCGTGCTTGCTCTCAGCCTAGATGAAATGATCGCCATAAGGGATTTTTACCGTGGCGAACGGTTCATGGAGCAACGTCGTCTGGTTGGGTTAGGTCCTGAGATCACCGACTGTGAACTCGAAGTCTTGGCTCAAACGTGGTCTGAGCACTGTAAGCACAAAATCTTCAATGCCATCATCGACTACTGGGATGGTAACTCTTGGCGAGTAATAAATGGGCTTTTCCCGACATATATTCAGGGTGCCACAGAGGAGATTCGCAAGAGGCTCGGGGATGGTGATTATTGTCTGTCAGTATTCCAGGACAATGCTGGCGTAATTCGGTTCGACGATGAGTGGAATCTTGTGATGAAAGTCGAGACCCACAACTCACCGTCGGCCCTAGATCCATATGGCGGGGCATTGACGGGCATCGTCGGGGTAAATCGCGATCCTTTTGGTACGGGTCTAGGATCAGCTTTGATCTTTAACACTGATGTATTTTGTTTTGCCCCACCAGATTTCACCGGCATGCTCCCACCTCGACTTTTACATCCTAGACGGATTTTAGAGGGGGTGAGGGAAGGCGTAGAGCATGGGGGAAATAAGAGCGGTATTCCAACTGTTAACGGCGCGGTGGTTTTTGATCCGCGTTATCTTGGCAAACCCCTGGTGTATTGCGGCACAGGGGGAATCATGCCAGCTAGAATCAACGACAAGCCTGCTCACATCAAGCGTGCACGACCAGGAGATCATATCATTATGACGGGCGGCCGAATTGGAAAAGATGGTATCCATGGAGCCACTTTTTCTTCAGAAGAACTGCATGAAGGCTCGCCAGTGAGCGCGGTGCAGATAGGGGATCCTATTACCCAAAAGCGCATGACGGACTTCCTACTCCTCGCTAGGGATCGTGGCCTCTATACGTCCATAACCGATAACGGTGCTGGAGGCCTTTCTTCGTCTGTGGGGGAAATGGCGCGTGAATCAGGTGGAGCTAAGCTGTTCATCCATCGAGCGCCTGTTAAATATCCGGGTTTGCAACCGTGGGAAATTCTTCTTTCAGAAGCGCAAGAACGCATGACCCTCGCGGTGCCTCCGGATAAGGTAGCACCATTCCTGGAGCTAGCGCGCCAAATGGACGTCGAGGCAACCGATCTCGGCGAATTCACAGATGATGGATTCTTTTCCGTGAATTCGCCGAAAAGCCCAGCGGTCTTGTTGCCTTTGGATTTTCTGCATAATGGCCTGCCCAGGATGAGGCTCCAAGCACGATGGTCTCAGCCAGTTCACGACGAACCAACTTTTGACTGTCCCAAAGACCTCACCCCTGAACTAGTACAGTTGATGATGCGCTGGAATATCTGTTCAAAAGAGTTTTTCGTGAGGCAATACGATCACGAGGTGCAGGCCTCTACCATCATCAAACCCCTTGTAGGATGTGAAGAGGATGGCCCAGCAGATGCCGCAGTCTTATGCCCAGTTGCTGGTAAATTCAGAGGCGTTGCTGTGGGATGCGGGATAGCACCTCGTTACTCCGACATAGATACATATTGGATGATGGCCGCGGTCATAGACGAGGCAATGAGAAACATTGTTTCCGTGGGCGCAGACCCTGATCAAACTGCAGGCCTCGACAACTTTTGCTGGTGCGATCCGATTCAATCGGAAAAAAATGTTGATGGTCATTACAAGCTCGCACAGCTAGTCAGAGCTAATCAAGCATTGTACGACATAACCACGGCCTATGGCATCCCATGCATATCCGGAAAGGATAGCATGAAAAACGACTACCACATCGGCAGCACAAAAATATCAATACCTCCCACAGTGCTTTTTACCGCACTTGGCATTGTTCCAGACATTCGGAGATGTGTCACTTCGGATTTCAAGGCACCTGACGACGATATATACTTGCTCGGCATAACCGCAGACGAAACTGGTGCCTCTGAATATTTCGCGCAGAAAGGTTACATAGGCAATAAGATACCTAAGGTCGCAAATCCTGCGGCTGTGATGACACACTACCGCAAACTGCATCAGGCCATGCGACAGGGATTGGTGGCTTCTTGTCATGATCTGTCAGACGGTGGACTGGGGGTAGCTTTAGCTGAAAGCTCTTTTGCAGGTGGTCTAGGGGCTGAGGTCGATCTGTCCGACATGCTGCTGGAAGGCGTTGAAAGGAGTGACGTAGCCTTATTTTCTGAGACACCTTCCAGGTTCCTGATTAGTGTGCGCCCTGAGAATAGAAGTCGCTTCGAGTTGGCTATGGTCGGCACCCCCCTGAGCCGTATTGGCAAGGTAACCAGGGAAGGCACGATTATGGTTAGAGGGCTAAATAAAGTGGACACAGTGGTGCGGGCTAATATTAACGAACTTAAGGCTGCTTGGCAGAGGCCGCTGGGACGATGAGGCATTACCAAAGACAACACATTCACCATAGAGCCAATCAATACCTCTAATGACAAATTTAGACTCCTTGAGTGACGAAGACCTCGTAAGAGGGGCGTTGAAAGGTTCACACGCGTACTTCGATGCACTGGTGGATCGGTATTCTGCCTCGCTTTATCGCTTGGCTTATGGCATAACAGGCCGCCACCAGGACGCAGAGGACATTGTACAGGAGACATTCTTACGGGTTTACAATAATCTGGATCAATATGAGCCTTCTCGCGGGTCTGTCAGAACATGGTTGTTAACTATAGCGCGCAATCAAAGCATCAACATATTTAGCGCGGTTAAACGAAGTATGACACGTTTGTTGTCTGATCACTCTTCAGACGACCAAAACATTAACAGACTGGAAGCTTTCCCGGATCCCCACGTATCAGACTCTGAACAACAACTGGTTACTAAGCAGGAAATGGCCAGAGTCCAGAGGGCGCTATCAAAGTTATCCGAAAAGCAGCGAACAGCCCTTATTCTAAAAGCCCAGGAAGGCCTCAGTTACCAAGAGATTGCAAATGTTATGGGCACGTCTGTATCAGCAGTCGAATCTCTAATCTTCCGTGCGAGAAAGAAGGTGACGGAACTACTAGGGGATCTTGGGGCATGATCTAATTAGGCGAAGAAATTGCGCGGGAGATTAACCATTCGCTGGTATAATCTTTGTAGAGGCAAGGACCATGAGCTGCAAGAGATATCACAAAAAGTTGTCCGCCCTCCTAGATGGCCAATTAAATGGTCTGGAAAAGGATAGGCTGGAAGAGCATCTGAAGTCGTGTGTGGAATGCGCTGAGACGTTGCGCCAATATGCCATAACCACCGAGCGCGTGAAGCAAATGGGTTTACACATGCTAGATGAAAGGGCCTTAGCCACGAGGATCAAGGACCGAATTGCTGCGAGGCATGGCGCTAGTAGAGATGAACGTGGGCTCAGTGCTTGGCGCCGCGTTCCAGTATTTGCATTGCTTATCCTGATCGCCGTTGGCGTGGGGAATGTTGCAGGTCGCTCAATAGTGGAGGCATTTTTCCCAGTGAGCGAGGAATCCTTTGGTGAGGCCCTGTTAGTTCAAAATGGTGCATCCTTAACGGACGCGTTCATGGATTTGATCAGCATGTCCTCAGATGAAAGGCCGAATCGATGAGATCGTTCATCTGGAAGGCAGTGTGCGTGTTTTCTCTGGTTTTGAATGCTGCTGTAGTTGTTAGCGTCGGCTACCATCTATGGTCTTCCTATGGATGGTTTGGCAGGCAGCTAACGGCAGGTGCACCTGAGTCGTTGCCGGACGATGTCAAACGGGCAATGGATGCTCCTGAGGGTGCTATTTCAAAAAAGGAAATGCGGGAAAAAAGGCGACTTCTCATGGAGAAAAAGTCTGAGATCCTTGACATGATTGCAGCTCATCCAGGAGACATCTCAGCTATCAAGCCGAGGATTGATGAACTCTTGCAGCTGCAGGCTGAAGTGGAGACGGCAGCCCTTACGCGTATAAGCAAGGTCATGGCTCAGCTGCCTGAGGATAAGAGACAGCAGTTCCTTTCTGCCATCAAGAGTAGGGCATGCAAGGGCCCTGCCATAGGGGGAGCTGGTTTTGGCCACAAAGGGCCAAAAGGCCGGCATATGCCTTCGGACTGACCTTCATAATCAACAATCTACAGCACTCTCTTACGCAGAGGCTTAACAAGTCGATCTAGTTTCCTTCTTTTTTGTGCAAGCCTCTGACTAGATTAAAGCACCTCTGAACATGTAGCAGTTCTAGCTGTTCTCAAAAAAAGCTATTCCTAGCCTTTTAGGTCTTCGATTCTCAAGAAAATGGAAGCTAGTCAGGTAGAGATTTAAATAACAGGGTTAAAGTTAGTTACTCTTTGGTGTCCAGAGCTTCTTTTGCATAGCTTTTGGGATTTTAGCGCGAGTTTTTGCCTTCTCATCTGTATATCAGGGTGTGAGCCGGCAAAAGTGCTTCACTAAAATTCCACGAGGAGAGTTTTTATGAAAAAGACGGTTGGAATTACAGTTGCTTTTATGGCTGTTTCCTTACTGGCAGCGTCCGCAGTATGGGCTGGACCGCACGGTATGGGTAAAGGGTACGGTCCTTGGGGGGCTTTATGGAATGAACTATCAAAGGATCAACAGGCCCAGATTGGTACGCTGCGAATCGAGTTTATGAAAAAGGCAAACGCCATCAGGAGCCAAATCGGCCAAAAACGCATAGAGATGGCTGAGCTTGCCAACGCGCCGAAGCCTGACGAAAAGGCTATCCAAAAAAAGCGTGAGGAGATCTGGGAGCTCCAGGACGCGTTGGTGAAAGAGCGGCGCGGTTTGTCAACCCAAATCAGGAGCTTACTTACCCCTGAACAAAAGGAAAAACTTGGACCTATGGCATTCATGGAGGGAGGACCGGGATGCGGAATGCGTGGCGGCAAGAAAGGCGCTGGGAACTATTGTCCCATGGCAGGTTCGTTCTAACGGCGTTGCAAAACGGCACGAGTGATTTTTAGTACGCAGCGCCTCATGCCCCCTGTGGCGGTCCAACACCCAGCCCAGGGGGCTAGCCATTTTGCCTCCCTACCGGTGAACGATAAGTAAAGGCACATACTGCTATGAAGCCGATGTGCTGCGACACAAAGGCAGACAAACCTGACTAGACCTAACCCTCGACACAGATTAGCGCTTCGATCAGCTTGCAGTTACGGAAAGGGCTCACAATTTAGACTGGCGCGTCCAGTGTTACTCTTTAAGCGCATCGCTGGAATGCTTCCTTCTGGGCAGTAAAGGGCAGCAAGAAAGAGCTTGGGGCAGAGCTCTGGGGGCACCGTGTTGGCCCAGAACGCAAAAAAGCCCCTCTGTAGAAGGGCTTTTCCTCATCGTGTATGCCGTTATTTTAGGCCCTGCATGGAGAGCCTTTTATACGTCTCACTTATTTCTTAGGTGCAGGCTTTTTAGCGTCTTTTTTGGGCTTAGCAGCCGCTTTTGGAGGCGCGGGGCACTTTGCTACGGTCAGCCACTTTCCGGAAAAGGTAATAACCGGGGCGCACGGGCCGCAAAGGGGGATCTTACCTTTTGCCGCACCTTTGCAAAGGACCGTGTCCTTGCAAACCACTTTTGCCTTGGGCATTTCGTAGCACGACCAGTCCACATACGCGGACGCCGTCCCTGCCAGCGCCAGAGCACTCACCAGAACTACTAACGTAACCAACGACTTCTTCATCCTAAACCCTCCTTAAATGAAGCATACTCCACAATAAGAGCTGTTAGACCACATATTGTACGTACCGTAGCACGCCTCTAGCATGCTTGTCAAGAAAAATCCCACTCCGGACAATGCATTTCCCGTCTAGCTATTACCCCGAGCAGGCCTCCCACGCTCCTCTTATCTCGCGTGACATAAACTGTGTATAGCAACTGGATGGCAAATGCAAGGAAAATCTGATGCCTCACTAATTTTCAACAAATTTTTCAGTCTGAAGCCCGCAACACACAGGCCATTGTCGCCATTATCCAGAGTAAACTCGAACTCCTAGCGTATCTCTTAATCTAATTCTCATGAAAGTGAAAATCCGCTAACATGGAACGCGAAGCTAGGCCTAGGCATGTTCCATATGAGCCTGGCTGGGCACTGGGAATCAAGCTTGGTTGAAAGAAGCCCATTGAAAACGTTGGGGAGCGACAAAATGCTCTTGGACTGGTGATGTTGCTGTCGTCGTATTTTCTTCATAGTAGATTTTTGTGGCTGGCTGCTTGTTGCCGTGTTCGGCACAAGAAGTAAGGCATGTTCAGGATCCAATCCGAGGCAACATCAGGCCCTTTGACATTACGAGTAGGCGCAAGGTGACGTTGCCTTAGCAGTTTTTGCACTGTTGATAACGAACTAACCGGTTAAGTCAAATTTAGACGTGAGATCAGTCTGTCAAGACAAGCGCAAGACGATCATGGCGCCAAGGAGCATGGACCGCGTTGTATTCAGGCGGGGGCAGCTTTATCCCATGGGGTGCGGCTGAAAGGCCCCTTGGAGCAGCGCGGTGCATTAGATTTTTGGGGCAGTCCGATCGGAGTCCTGAACCGGCTCGCATACGACAAGGCGCTTGAATGAGGGTTTATACCTCCAAAAGGACGGTTTTGACAACAGGCTTGCGTCCCAGTGTCTTGTTCACGCAACGCCTTACTGCAAGTCGTATATCCTCTTTAGCCTGCTCCCACTGCTCGGCATTGCTGGGATGAAGGTCCAGCAAAAGTTCTTTAAGATCTCTTGCGACGCGCTCATGTAGTTCCTGGGCTGTGTCGTCAAAGGTGACTCCGATTGAATGAACTTCCGGCCCAGACTCCAGCTTGCCAGTTTTACGCGATATGGCCATGGCAACAACTATCACTCCAGTTTCTGAGAGTGATCGGCGATCTCGCAGGACATGGTGGCCTATGTCGCCCACGCCTTTGCCATGAACAAATACTCGGCCTGCCTCCAACTGGTGGGTCACTGCTATTCCATCTGAGGAGATCTCGACTACGTCTCCATCCGTGGCTACCAGGACTTGATCTTCGGGTATGCCTTCCTCCATAGCTATGTGGGCATGTCGCAAAAGATGGCGATACTCTCCGTGAATTGGAATAAAATAAGAGGGTCGAACCAGCCTTATCAGGTACCTTAGCTCCTCTTCGCTAGCATGACCTGAGACATGAACGTCAGACACTTTCTCGTACATGACCTGGGCACCACGACGACAAAACTCATTAATAATTTGATTAATGGCCTTCTCGTTCCCGGGAATGAACCTGGAAGATAGCACTACTGTGTCGCCGGGCTTGATCTTGAGATGCTTGTGCTTGTCAAGTGCCATGAGAGACAAGGCCGACATGGGTTCGCCCTGGGACCCTGTTGACAAGATAGTAACCTGTTTGTCTGGGAGGCTTTCAAGGTCTTTAATATCCGTGAGTGTATCAGGTGGTATCACCAGATAGCCCCGCTCGCTGGCAATGCGGGTATTGGCAACCATGGATCTGCCCACCAGCACCACTTTACGTTTCATCTCAAAGCATAGGTCCAGCACTTGCTGAATGCGATGGATATTCGACGAGAATGTGGCTATGAGGATTCTACCAGGAGCCTCTTTGAAGATAGTCTCGAATGCCGGTCTAATCATGCTTTCAGAAATCGTTGTGCCACCTTGCTCAGCATTGGTACTGTCAGAGAGGAGTAAGGTAATTCCTTTGCGGGCAAACGACGCTATCTTCTCGAGGTCGCAGGGTCGGCCGTCAATGGGTGTAGGATCTAATTTAAAATCGCCTGAGTGCATGATTACCCCGGCCGGCGTTGATATAAGGAGTCCTACGCCGTCGGCAACCGAGTGGCATACCGGCACAAAAGTGATTCTGAAAGGCCCTAGTTCCAAATCTTCATGGGGAAGGATGATGGTGCGAGTCGTTGCACCAAGTAGATTGAACTCTTCTAGCCGGTATTCCACCAGCCCCATGGTAAGGTTCGTGGCGAACAACGGCGCGTTGATTTTTTCCACAACGTAAGGCAGCGCGCCTATGTGATCTTCGTGCCCATGTGTGATCACTATGCCTCTGATATTCCAGCCTTGCTTTAACAGGACATCGATATCAGGTATGACGAAGTCCACTCCAGGCATTGAATCGTCAGGGAACATAAGTCCTGCATCGATAACAAAGGCATCGCGGCCGTAGGCCACTGCCATCATGTTCATCCCAATCTCGCCTAGACCTCCTAGGGGGAGGATGGTCAGCTTTTCCAAAGTGCGCTCCGTCAACAGGGTCATTGGTTTAGAATTTGTAACTCCGAAATGAGTTTCCGGAGACCTCAAAACACACTTGTGAGGTTATCCTACAATCTCGGCAACCATGTCACCCACTTGATCGGTGGTGTAGCCCATTCGGCCTGCTCCCAGGCCATGGAGGCGCTCTTGGATCACCCGCACTACCGCAGCCTCGATGGCGCTGGCAGCATCACGTTCTTCCAGAGTGCTGAGCAACAGGCTTCCCGCGAGGATACAAGCCATTGGATTAATGATATTTTGTCCGGTGTACTTGGGGGCTGATCCTCCAATGGGCTCAAACATGGACACATCCTGCGGGTTGATATTCCCCCCTGCAGCTATGCCCATGCCGCCCTGGATGCTCGCCCCCAGGTCGGTTATAATATCTCCAAACATATTGTCTGTGGCGATGACGTCAAACCACTCAGGATTCTTAACCATCCACATACAGACTGCATCAACATGGGCATAGTCGGTTTGCACTTCGGGATATTCAGCCGAAAGGTCGCGGAATGTCCGTTCCCATAGGCCCCACGCATGTGTCAGGACATTGGTTTTGCCGCATAAGGTTAGCTTTCTTCTAGGCCGGGCACTGGCTATCTCGAAGGCATAGCGCAGGAGTCGCTCCACTCCTTTGCGAGTATTGATGGATTCTTGAATGGCAACCTCGTCCACTGTCCCTTTCTTGAAGACACCGCCACTCCCGACGTAGAACCCTTCGGTATTCTCTCTAACTACTATAAAATCGATATCCTCAGGTCCTTTGTTCTTGAGTGGAGTCTCAACGCCTGGATAGAGCTTGACGGGTCTTAAATTTATGTATTGATCCAGCTCGAAGCGTATCCGTAGCAAAATCCCCTGTTCTAATACACCAGGTGGAACGTCGGGATGTCCGATTGCCCCTAAATAAATGGCATCCACCTTTTTCAATTCATCGAGCACGGAATCCGGCAGCGTTTCACCGGTACGGAGGTATCGTTCCCCCCCTATGTCGAATTCCAAAAGATCAAGGGAGAAACCAAATCGTTTACCCGCTGCTTGAAGGACTTTTGTACCTTCTCTCATAACCTCGGGCCCTGTACCATCACCTGGTATGATTGCTATCTTGTAGTTCCTAAGCATAGTTCCCCTTTACATACGCGTTAGTGGTGTCTTTGTCATAGTAAAAACTCATTTATACACCTTTATGCAATTTATTGCTTGACAAATTGGCGCGACCATCTATTTTGTTGCCTCATCCGGTGTCGGTATCTGAGAGGAACGGGAGTCCAGTTGCCACCCCTGCGGTTTTTCCCTATCGCAGGGGTTGACTTATTTACGGGTTCAAGGCATACTATGCGGGAAAGGCCGTCTTCCATTTGTATCATGACTCCCCCCCCTTGATACCTTACCGGAGACGGTCTTCATTTTTCCTCATACCAGCCAGGTATCAGGGCACATCAAGAAATAACTAATCGATATCAATGGCTTTATTTTTATTCCGCCAATCTGTTTTTGTCGTTGACAACCGACATGCTTTGGACTATGAGCCTAGCAACAGCGGAACATTCGGACTGCTCATATCACGGGAGAAGCGTCATGCCTCGAATGCAATCGTCCGGACCACAGACACCGAAGGTTTTGAAGCGATCGGTCAGGGATGATCCCCAGTACAAAGAAATAAAGAGGATGATTGAAGACTTTCCCCCTGACAAGATGGACTTGCTTAAGACATACATTCAGCGTTGGATTAGGCCCCGATAATTCACTTTTGGCCGCATTAGCCCTTCCAGAATCACGCTATATAAAGGTTTAGGTGGCTGTCAGAATGGGATTGGCATCACTGCGTGCCATTGGCCCTCTTTCGGCCAAGCCATTAGAAATGTTAGATGTGTTGCATCTCGTAATGAGATCATGCCTAGCAATAAAATAATTTAGCGTCATTCCCACTCGATGGTGCTAGGAGGCTTGGAAGAGATGTCATAAACCACCCTATTGATGCCACGTACTTCGTTGATAATTCGGTTGGAAATGGTTGCCAGCACCTCATGTGGGATGGGATACCAGTCAGCTGTCATTCCGTCAGTGGACTCCACAGCCCTCAACGCAGCCACATGCTCGTACGTGCGCTCATCGCCCATCACCCCTACGGAACGCACTGGCAATAAGACCACGAAGGCCTGCCAAATATCCCTGTACAGCCCAGCCTTGCGGATCTCCTCGATGGCAATGGCATCAGCCTCCTGTAAAAGAGCGACGCGTTCCGGCGTCACTTTGCCCAGGATTCGGACTGCGAGTCCTGGGCCGGGAAACGGGTGGCGCCAGACGACAGTCTCTGGCAGCCCTAACTCTGTTCCGAGTTTGCGGACTTCGTCCTTGAACAGCTCACGAAGGGGCTCGATTAGCTTAAGATGCATGCGCTCGGGCAAGCCTCCCACATTATGATGGCTCTTGATAACCGCGGATGGGCCTCCCTTGAAGGAGACGCTCTCGATGACGTCAGGGTATAGAGTGCCCTGGGCAAGATACCGCACCCGGGGAAATTTTGCGGCTTCTGTTTCAAATATCCTTATAAATTCTTCACCAATTATCTTTCGCTTCTGTTCCGGGTCCGTAACTTCCTTAAGTTTGTCTAGGAATCGTGCTCCAGCGTCAACATAGTCTATTTCAATGTGAAGTTGGGCCTCGAATAGGTTTCGAACTTCTTGAACCTCATTCTTACGCAGCAGGCCGTTGTCAACAAAGATTGGATGTAAGGCTGAGCCGATGGCTTTGTGCAGCAAAACCGCCATAACAGAAGAATCTACGCCCCCGGAAAGTGCTGCCACGACGTGATCGCTGCCCACTTGAGTTCGGATCGTGTCAATTGTCTCGGCGAGAAAGGAGCTCATTGACCAATCCGCGTCTAGACGCGCTATATTGAATAGAAAGTTCCTCATGATAGTGGGGCCGTCAGGTGTATGGACAACCTCGGGATGAAACTGGACGCCAACAATACGTTGATCGCTACTCTCAATAACCGCGGCTGCCGTGTCGGAAGTGCTGGCCGCGATCGAGAAACCAGGGGGCAGGTCAATTACTTTGTCGCCGTGGCTCATCCACACACGGGCACCAGCCTTGATGTTCCTCAACAGCAAGGAATCAGATGCCACGTGGGTAAGAGTGGCTCTGCCATACTCACGTTGCGGAGCCGGCTCCACCCTCCCCCCAAGGGTATGAACTAGCACCTGTAGTCCATAACATATTCCAAGAACCGGAATCTTCAGTTCCAAAAGGCGGCGATCCAGCTGGGGGGAACCCGCATCGTAAACGCTGGCAGGCCCACCGGAGAGCACCATGGCAGATGGCGGCTTCTTGGCAACAATATCCATGCCTTTATTATAGGGATGTATCTCCGAGTACACTCCCTGTTCACGAATACGCCGCGCTATAAGCTGCGTATATTGGGAGCCAAAGTCTAAAATCAACACATAGGAGCGAGTCATTACACTATAAATCCTCAGCGTATTAGTCAGAAGAGCAGGGGCTGCAGCTTTTTAGTGGACCCTGGTTTCGGTCTGTATTGGTCTCTACCTAGGTCGTCGGGAGTCCCCAACTATCCTAGGTCGAGTCACACGAGGCCGGACCCTATGAAATGGGTCGTAAAGAAATATAATATATATTAGCGATTCTCGAAATTAAATGTAGGTTGGCGTCGTGAATCGACCTGTAATTTCTGCAGACTTCCATTACAAGAGGTCACGAAGAGAGATGAAATTAGCGGGAGATTTTCAAATTAAAAGGGGAAATGAAAGAAAATGGACTCCAACGAAGTCGGGGCCGACATTAGCGGATTTTGTCATTGCGAAGGGGCGCCATCCGACATTGCTGGTTTAGGCCTGGCCGGTTCTGAAAGAGAAACAGACCCCTCTGTGTACTTCCCGCTAAAAAGAGATCCCTTGCAACCGGAATTGCGAGACACTTTATATTGGTGTTGATTGTGGATTGCTCAAAATGGTGAATTAAGAACTACAAAGGCCGGGGTTGTATCCCGACCTTTGGTTATTTTTTCGCCAATGTGACGGTGTTAATTTCTATTATCGGACGACTTGCTTCTTCACCATCTCGTAGGCCAGACCTGAGGTCATACAGGGGTTGCAACCCGGGGAAATCACCTGGAACTTCTCGGTGTTGCTCACTAGCTTCGAGTTGGGCGGCATGGGAGGCGGTGCGCCCCAGGCAACAGGTCCGCCGTATGCGGGTGCCACGAACTTGGGCGGCTGTACCTGCACCTTCATCTTGCAGGTTGTTCCCTTCAGAACTCCCCATGGACGAAAGCCAGCAGTGTATTGCTCGCAGCCCTTCATGAAGAAGGAGCCGACTCCGCCAGGGGTACCGCCGGTTGTTCTCTCAAAGGTGTATGTCACCTTCATGGGGATCATTATCATGTCGCCAGTAGTCGCAAATCCAGGGCTCATTCCTGAAACCTGTGCCGATGATGCAGCTACCATCGCCATGACCAGTGCCATTGCGCCGAGCACGACCATCATTCTTTTAACCATACCCGAATCCTCCTTTTATTAGGCCCCACATCTCATCAGCGCGGAACCGAATTCGATATTATAGACAAATATAACCTGATTGCCATCTTGATTATCAGAATGAACTTGATAAGTCAAGACTTTTTTTCCGGTACCTTCGCTGTTTGTCCGGAACTGACTGAAGCATACCAGAAATTTCCGCCAAATCAAATATTTTTTCGCAAAAAAAATGCCCGTGTCGCACTTCAGTCTAAGAATGGTCTGCCATTGTTGCGGATCACTACGGCCTGCTCTATTTTGTCTCGAGTCATACGATATGATTAAGCCCACGATTAGACTCACACTATCTCACGGGGATCCGCCAAACACCCAGCAAGCGCGCTGGCCGCTGCCACTGCAGGCGAAGCCAGTATAACTTCACTCTCTGCATGCCCCATCCGACCCACGAAATTCCTGTTGGTGGTGGACACTGCGCGCTCTCCCTTGCCCAAAATGCCCATGTATCCACCCAAGCACGGCCCGCAGGTAGGAGTAGAGACCGCTGCACCGGCGTCCAGAAATACCTCCAGGAGGCCTTCTGAAAGCGCTTGTCGCATCACGGTGGGCGTTGCAGGAATGATTATAACGCGTAGGCCTTGTGCTACTTTCCGTCCCTTGAGCAATTGTGCCGCCTGCCGGAGGTCTTCTATCCTGCCATTGGTACATGAGCCTATAACCACTTGGTCAATAACCATGCCTTTCACTTCCGAGATGGGTCGCACGTTTGACGGTATAAAAGGCAGTGCAACCATTGGTTCCAATGATCCTAGATCCACCACTATGACATCCGCGTATTGCGCATCTTTGTCGGAGCTGTAAACCTTGTAAGGCCTACGCGCTCGACCTGCCATGTATGACTCCACTACATCATCAAAAGGAAAAATGCCGTTTTTAGCACCGGCCTCCACAGCCATGTTGGCTATGGTGAACCGGTCCGCAATTCCCAGCTCCTTTAACCCCTCGCCAAAGAATTCCATGGCCTTATAGTTGGCGCCATCGACTCCTATCTTTCCAATGATATAAAGGATCACATCTTTACCAGAGACCCAAGGTCCGGGAGAACCCTTGAGGTCAAAGCCGAGGGTCTCGGGTACCCTGAACCAACACAATCCAGTAAGCATGGCCGCAGCAAAATCAGTACTGCCTACACCTGTGGAGAAAGCAGACAGGGCACCATAAGTGCAGGTATGGCTGTCCGCACCTATCACCACATCACCAGGTCCCACAAGCCCTTGCTCCGGCAACAATACATGCTCTACTCCCATGCTCCCTACATCGTATAAATGAGTCAAGCCCATATCTCGGGCAAATGAACGTGACTCCATTAGCCGCATCGCAGAATCTATATCCTTGGCTGGATTGAAGTGATCCAACACCACAATAACTCGGTCAGGATCAAAAACCTTTTCGCCTCCGGCTTCGTAAAAAGGGTTTAGTGCCAACGGTAGCGTTATGTCATTGGCCAGAGCGATGTCCACCCTGGCTTGTATCAACTCTCCCGGCCTCACAATCTCGCGGTCGCAGTGAGCCGCTAGTATCTTTTCTGTTAGGGTCATCCCGTCATTCATTTTTTTACCTTCCGTCTTCTAATGAAGTAATCAGCGAGCGCTTCTTGCCAGGGTCTTAAGCGTAGGCCTGTAACCCTTTCAAAGAGCGAGGTATCCAGCACCGAATACCGTGGCCTTGGTGCCGGACGCGCAAGTTTTTCAGTTGTGATAGGCCTGACGCGCACATTGGACAGCCCTGCCATGCGCAGAATCTCTAAGGCAAAGTCATACCAGGTAGCTTCGCCGGCGTTGGCTATGTGATAGGTACCCACGAGCCCGCGCTTACAAACTTCAAGCAGGGCAGTGGCCAGGTCGGCCGTGTATGTCGGGCGACCCCGCTGATCGTCAACTACCTCGAGTACATCTCTCTGCAACGCTGCTCCAAGAATGGCTTCCACGAAATTCTTTCCATAGGGGCCGTATAGCCACGAAGTCCTGACTATGCAGTGGCGGTCAGGGATGAGCTGACGAACACGCTCCTCGCCTTGTTCTTTGCTTTTGCCATAGACACTCAGGGGCCTCCGATCGTCCTCTTCGGCGTAAGGACTATGTTTTGACCCGTCGAATACGTAGTCAGTGCTTATTTGGACTAGGAAATGGTTATTTTGCTCGGCAAAATAGGCGAGATTCGCAGGTCCCTGGCCGTTTACGAGATAGGCCTCGTCAACCCTAGTTTCACAGCCGTCAACGTCAGTCATGGCCGCTAAATTGGCAATGATGACGGGCTGAGAGTAAATTCCGAGACATTCTTGGACTGAATCCATATCTCCAATGTTAATGTCAGGTACATCAAGTCCCACAACTTTATCAAATGCCTGTTCAAAGATGGGTACAAGGTCCCGACCGAGCATACCTGCTGCCCCAATGACTACCACGGTATTACTCCTGGCCATGGCTTCTCTCCATTTGTCCTTATACTTGAAAGATTATCAATGTTTGATTATGATTTGTAGTAACGGCATTTCCTTACATCGTTGAATGTTCAATTGCATTTATTGCACTCCTGGCAAGTGTATGCAAGGGAGCGCTCGTGATATTCCGAGGCGCCGAAACCAGAGACCTACCAACACTGAGAAGGCTTTTCTCAGACTGGATGTCCCAGGACGCGAGTGTCGTAAATTGTCTTGAATCCTTTTCCCATACCAGCAAAGCAGACTCAGGTTTGGAATGCCAAATCTTAGAGCACGAAGGCGATATCCTCGCTTCAATATTGTCGATTCCAGAATCTCCCAACGCCAAAAGAATCCTAGGTTTTGCATCTTCAGTAGCCTGGGACGGACACTGGTTGAAGCGCTTCCTTGAGCATCAAATTATGGATTGGGAGGATCAGGGTATTCGACGAGTAGGCTTTCGCGTACCTGCGACGGCTGACCGACAGCTCTTGGGTCTTCTCCGCTCCGTGGGCTTCTTCTCAGAGGGCCTCTCATCATCCCTGCAACTGGACAAACCGGCACGTATCCACCTCTGCAAGCATTTTTTGTACGATACCATCGATGAAGAGCATCTCCTGGACTTTCTTAAGAACGTGTTTCAACTTCTAGGATATCAGATCAGGGAAGAGGAAAATGCCTTCAGTTTCAGGCCTACGCCCACACTCCTGCTCCCATTCCTTTTCGCGCCGTGGCATAAGATCTCCCGCATGGGTCGGGAGATAATACTGCAGCCGCCTATACGGCGCATCGAACTCCACGAACTCGAGACAACGTTCTATCCCCTACGCGTTCGTGGGGTTGACGAAAAACCCCTTCTCCTCATAATGGACGGAAAGAGTGCAACTCGTTTGATAGACCTGCATCATTACGAGTTGGATCAAAGGAGTCTGTTTCCACGCGCTACCCTTTGCCGGGGCAGGACAACCCACCTCACGGATATTACTTGCACACATCCCTCAGTGGCACGCCTAGTCCGAAAGGGTTTGCCTCTACTTTTTTACGTCCACCGGGTAGGTGCAGTGGGTTGGGCCAGGGTGGAGGATTGGCATCTTGACGACCCAACACTCATATACCATAAGTTCCCGCAATCCGAGCAATGGGATAAGCACGAGATAGAAAGCCGCGTGGCGGGGTCTGGCCCCTTGGCCGGAAAATTGCTGGCAGTACGCTTTCATTGGTTCAGACCCTTCAGACGTGCCGTGAGTTTTGAGCGTATGAAGGCGCTGGATGACACTTTTCATCCCCAGCGGACGAGAACCGTGTCGCCCCAGTTGTTCAGGTCGGTGCTTCAAGTAGGAAAGGGCGAATAAGGATGGAGCCAAGAGTGGACAAAACAGGCTTGATATACGAATACAAGGGGTCCAGACCCCGACTCGGAAAGAACGTCTTTGTCGCCCCCACAGCAATAGTGCTAGGGAATGTGGAGATCGGCGAGGCGTCAAACGTATGGTTCCATACTGTCATACGAGGGGATGTAAACGCGGTAATGATAGGCTCCCATACAAACATCCAGGACCATTGCATGCTGCACGTTACGAGTGACAGCTATCCACTCTACGTCGGGAATCGGGTCATTGTGGGGCACCGGGCTGTCCTACACGGCTGTACCATAGGCGATAACGTACTTATCGGGATCGGCGCCTTGGTACTGGACGGGGCAGTTGTAGAGAGAGGCGCAATCGTGGCGGCGGGAGCGGTCGTCACCCCAGGCACGGTCATACCCAGCAATGCCGTTGCAATGGGAGCCCCCGCCAAAGTAACGCGGTCGCGCACATCTCAGGAAAGGGCAAACCACGAAGCGACCATATACAAGTACGAGGCCTACGCCCTGCACTTCTCAGAATGGGTACATCAGTTTCCTCATACATTCGAGGACAAATAGGTCCCTATGGTGCGTTGGGACGCGTCTCTCGAGTGACTTTCGACATGATTTGAAAACGACTATAGTCTCTCTACCAACTCGGTGGCGGCTTCCAAAGACAGATCCCTAACTAGTATCACTTTGTCGCGTGATTTCTCCCCTGAAAGTATGACAAGACGAGAAGGAGGGACATTTAGGGCCTTTGCAAGGAGCCTCAGCAGTTCCTTGTTGGCTTTTCCCTCAATCGGCGCAGAAGTCAGTCGAACTGTCAGTGTATCTGTGAGACCTCGGGATATTGACTTACGCGGGGATGATGTAAACACGCGCACCCGTATTTGCACTCCATCCTTATGTGTGCTCAGGAAAGGCAACATGCCCAGACTATAGCGACTCTATTCGCTCTTGTCGAGGCGTGTTGAGCTCGCTTATGCCGGAGGTAGGCGGCGCAGCCCAGCCATGTCAGGGTCACGGATCAGGACTCCATTTTCAGTAGGCTTCTAAGACGCAGCGCATATTCGCAGCATATTTTGATCTGGCACCAATCGGACGACAATTGTGAATACAGCAAGAGACTGAGCAAGTAGGTTCCATGCAGACATCGCAGGTCTATCTAAGGGGCAGTCTCATAATGGGACCTTGCTCTAGTGTCGACAGCATGATTTGAAATAGGGTTGGTGGGTTTGCGATGCAGGTGGGCAAGGTGAGGTTGTGAAGGGGCTGGCAATATTTTCTTAATGTGTTACTTTAATTATTGACATCATCATATTGATATGCTTTAGTGATTTTGTTGCTTCGCAACGGCATCCAACGAAGACGGGAGGAAAGCTCATGCCTCATTCACACAATATCGATTATTATATCGGCCGCATGGACGATGAATCACTGGCAGACGCCCTTGCTGATTTCGAAGACCCCTTGGAGGGCCGTTCCCTAGATAGGTTATCCTCCCTGGACATTGACGACGATTTTGTCGATGAACTGGAGAAGGACTTCGACGACTTTTAGTCATCCATGTACCTTCCAGCGAGGGCGGCCCAGAGGGTCGCCCTGCCCTTCCTCGTTGCCCTTCCCACTTTCTTCAGGCGGCTGCTCTATAAGAAAAAAGACCCATTGCGCCGTGGCCGTCGGCGAACTGCTCGCAATTCATTTTCCTGGATTCCCACTTGCGTGGGAATGACAGTCGCGGTGTCGGTGGTATTAGGCATATATCGTTGTTTCCACTGGCGCAGGAATAATGGGAAGGCTTAAGGGCCGTCTATGACTATGGAACCTGGATTCCCACTTACGTGGGAATGACAGCCCACCGTAACGGCTGCCTGTGACTGTTAGACGTGGTTCATTGCTTAGTGGTACGTCAGCAGACCATAAGGGTAGGCTGCCACCTTTAGAAGTGGATTCCCACTTTCGTGGGAATGACACTCGCGGTGTCGGTGGTACTAGGCATGGTTAGCTTGTTTCCACTTGGGCGGGAATGATGTGAAGGCTTAAGGGCAGTCTATGACTAAGGAGCCTGGATTCCCACTTACGTGGGAATGACGATCGCGGTGTGGATGGAGTGGGGTACGGTTCGCTGCAATCTCGCTTACGGGGAATGGGAGCCGAAACAGGCTTGGAAGACGCGCTAAGTTTGGAGAATCGCTACAAAGGGGGTACATGTAACACCGCGGCCATTTTTTCGAGCGCAATAGAGATCGAAAGCGGGACAGGACACGGCGGCGCCCCCCGGTACAAGAAAAAGAGGCCTGAAGGGACTTCAGGCCTCTTTAATTTGTCGCTATGTTGCCTATACTAGAAATTGACAACCATATTGGTCCATATACCCATAATCGGTGCACGATCTTTCACCAACGCGTTCTGCGCCGGCACGCCGCCTACCATGCCTACGGCCTGATATGCCTGATCGAACCACTCCCCGGGCTTCCAATAAGCATACTTCAGGCTCCATGTGAAGTTCTCCAGGAGCTTCCAATCAAACCCTAGGTTGACTTCCCAGCCCAGGAAGCCGTCATCCACGAACGGGTCGATGGGCCCGCCAACTTCCCCAGAAGCTGCACCATAATTGGCCAACACAAAGGCCTGACGCTGCGCTGCTGTAGCAGTAGCGCCTGAGGATAGATATCCGCCCTTCCAGAAGCCTGCCTTCTCCAGTCTGTGTGCCCACATATAAGTGCCGTAAACGTTAAGGTTGGACGCCACAGCGTAATCAACCCTACCCGCGAAGCAGAAGGCATCAGCCATCTTGCCTACTTCGTCCGCCGTCAGGTTCAAACCTGTAAGCCATCCGCCGTTGTTACCGCCAGCATAGGTATTGAAAAGGAGATATTGGTAGGGTTCCAGTGCCTGATTGTTAATGGCCAGGCCGTTGTAAGCCTTGGGATTGCGTCCTATCGTAAGTGTTCCACGGTTTACGTAGTCAAGGTTAAGAACCGGTCCTCCAGCGATGGCGTACAGCAGAGACACTTTTGCGGGTCCTGCAAAAGCACCGAACTCAGAAAACCACATATACCCTTCTTGGAAAGTGTTCTGCGTTCCCGCGGTCGCTAGTGGGGCCCACACACAGTTGTAAATATCGAGGTTGAACCAGTCATATTCGAGGTTTGCGAACACCCTACCGTTGTTAAACTTCATGAAGCCGCAATAGAAGACCAAATTTACATCCCGGGCAAAGGCTGTATTAGGTGCAGCGCCCCAGCCCAGTTCCCCGGCGTTGAAGTGAGTCTTCGACCAAAAATACGCGGCCCCCAAGCTTAGCGGCCCATTGTCATATGTCATAGCTAAGCTGTTGAATGTCTCCCGTTTCGTGCCGCCGTCTGGAACCGTAGCCCAGCTCCCGAACGCCCCGGCTCCCCTAGCAAGCCATACAGACAAGAGAAAACGGAACGGTCCGTATGGTACGACCAGTAGGAATGCGTCGGCCCTTGTGTTGTATCCCAGCACTGCACCGGTGCCGAACGGGAAGTCTTTAACACCGAGGGAAAAGATGCCCATGGGAGATTGCACGGTGGCCCTGAACATTTCCCAACTGCCTATCCCGGCTGTGTCATAGGCATTCTCGCTAGTTCGTGTCATGTAGTATCTCTCGAAGGGTGGTACGCCCGGGTTCAGTCCTGCCCCTTGCCAGTACTTGTGCCTCACCCCGCCGATGTTGTACCTTCCGTGCACCCTGATGGCGGGATTCACCTGTATAACAGGGTTGATTTCCAGCCGCGTG
>FWPV01000854.1_pt1 | contig 90682 bp, 77 predicted proteins | sample 2228371 | NCBI WGS metagenome assembly FWPV01 (sample SAMEA103939776, study PRJEB20133) | metagenome
CGACCAACGGGAGCGAAGCAATCTCATCGGCGAAGTTCCCTCGCTCCGCTCGGGACGGAGCCTCCTTCTGCTCAACCACCAATGAGATTCCCACGCCCCTTCGGAGGTTTGGAATAACAAAAGAAGGGGTGCCATTGCGAGGGTTCGTTAGAAACCGAAGCAATCTCATCTCGAGGAGATTCCTCGCCTTGCTCGAAACGAAGTCTCCTTCCCGCTCCCTGCCGATGTATTATGAGTTTGTGCTTTCTCTTCTAATTGGAGTACCACAAACCGGCGGGGAATAAGAGAGAGAGGGAGAGTAAGGTCTACGGTGCGAACAACGGTGAGGTTGAGTTTCTGAAGAGTTTTTGGGTCGAGTTCTGCCGATACCTTCTGAGTCTTATAGATGATAATTGTGCCCATAATTTTGAGATGCGGGACGGCGTATTTCAATATCTTGGGTAAAGGTCCGGTGAGTCGACTGAGAATAACATCGCACCCAAGTGGTTTAAGCGCCTCCACCCGTTCACTGATGACCTCAGCATTCTTCAAGCCCAGTTCGGAAACAACAAAATCAAGAAACCGGCACTTCTTTCTTATTGACTCAATCAAAAGCATATGAATATCCGGCCGGACAATCGCCAGAGGCACTCCGGGCAACCCGGCACCTGTACCAATATCTGCGGTGCGGGCATTTTTAGGAATAAGAAAGGTAACTGCCAGGGAATCAACAATATGGTAAGTGAAAATGCGGTGGACATCTTTGCGGGAAACGAGGTTAATTTTACTATTCCATTCCCGAAGTGTTTCTATGTACCGGATTAATAAATCATAATGTTCTTCAGTTGCCGCAACGCCCAATTGGGCGCAGACAGAAGTAAAAGTAGAAAAGTCAGGTTTCAGGTTGGTCTCTAATATAAATTTCGGTATTTAGATAGTCGTTGAATTCAGTCCACTTTACCCCTTTGTTTTTCTCCATTGCCGTACGAAAGATTGCCAGGCGGGAATCAAGGTAGTCAAGGGAAAAGACCAAAAATGCCTCTGGGAACTTCGGCGTCTTGGGCGACCCGAACTCCTCTTCGCCATGATGGGCAAGAATCATATGCAAGACCATCCGCGCCAGTTCTTCCGGAAACTCCTTTATCTGAGTAATCTTTTCTTTTACCATTTCGTAGCCCAACATGATATGCCCGAGCAGTCTGCCGGAATCGGTATGGTCTATTACCGGGTCACAACTATACTCTCGCACTTTCCCGATGTCATGAAGAATCACCCCAGTTAAGAGAAGGTCGGGGTCAACTTCTGGATAAATCTCGGGCAACCGCTCCGCTAACCGGCACATGGTAACCGTATGCACCAGGAGCCCGCCCAGATAAGCATGATGAACCCTGACCGCTCCTGGCGCAATCGCAAACTCCTCTTTAAACTGAGCGTTGTTAAAGAAAGATTCAAGGAGGTTACGCAGGTATGGATTTCTCATCCGACCGATGTATCCCTGGAGTTCTTTTAACAGTTCCGCCCGATTAAGCGGGGTTACCGCAATGAAGTCCTCACGCGCAACCTGAACCGGTTCAACCGGAAACAGGGCGGTCACCGTGACCTGAACTTTCCCTTGATAATCTCCAACTTTACCTTGAATATGGCAAAAGGCGCCACCGGCAATGTAATTTAAACCGTCCTCAATATTGTCCCACATAATTGCCGAAAGAACGCCCGTGCGATCACGGAGTTCAAAAGTAAGGAACTGACCACCATCCCGCCGCTCCTTCAAATCCCGCCTGGAACAGAAAAACACGTCATTGACTAACATTCCCGGTTTTAAATCTTTTACAAACTGGCGTTTCGTCATTAAGGCTAATTACAAAGAAAAGGAAAATGAAATCCGGTGGGAAAAACCTAATACTACCATTGGCACAAAACAGTAGTCAACTTGATAGCGGTCATACCGCACCCCTAAACCGGTAGTGAACCCGGCGATAATGTCACTCCCGCTACCGCTGGTAAGGTCTTGCCCGAGCGAATTATATCCAAGACGAATAACCAGATAGTCGTTCACCCAACCTTCAACGCCAAGACCGACATTGAGACGGTTGTCAACTGGTTTATGTAGACTTAAATTCATATTTAACGCCGATATCGGCTCCCAAGAGACACCAACCCCAAACTCAGTTGGCATTCGGTCACGAACGCCGTTGAATGTCTTCCACTCTCTCCCAAGATTCGCGGCGCGGAAACCCAAGTTAAGTCCATAATCTTTTATTTCATAAACCAGTCCAAAATTCCCGGCTATCCCAAAAGAGAAAAAAGTATCTATTGCTCCATAAAGACCACAGAGACCCATCCCCAGCGCCAGACGGTCAAAAAACCGCACCCCACCGCTGATGTTAAACTGCGCATAAGAGGCGCTGAAAGTTTCCAACCCATCCCCCATCTCATCCCCCTGCTCGTTAGTCCGCTTCATCTTCCCAGAGTTGAAATAAAATATCCCTAATCCAACACCTTTATTTAAACCAAGAGCCTGGGCATAACCTAACGAACCGAGGTGCATCCCGGCGACATAATTAATATAACTCAGCTCCGCCACCTGCTCAGGGGTTTGGAAAAGAACCGCCGGATTGTAGTAAAACCCCATTGCGCCTTTAGGCCGGGCAACTGCGGATCCGGCGAGCGCCGCCTCCCGGGCGGTAGGCAGAATATGGAGAAAGTTATAGCCGGCAGTTCCAACGCCAGGGTCAATTAGGGACATTTCTAAGAATAAAATTGCTAATATCATCAAATTAAATTACCAGAAAAAACTTTTCTGTCAAGTTAAGACCCACAGCGTGTTTGCGTCCCACCTACCCTCCTCAGTGGGAGGGCGAAAACCCGTGCCCCTGCTTAAAGGAAGGAGTAGACTTCCACCTTGCTTCACCACCTATTTATAGTTGACTCGGGTTACAGTTTAATTTATTCTTACTTAAATGAGAATAGTCCTTGTCCTGTTAATAACAATCTTGCCCGTGGAAGCGTTTCTTTATCATATTGACCAACCGGTGCCAAATTCTCTTGAACACGGCGAATATTGTGTGGAGGTGCGACTTTGGGGTGAAGGTGGCGTTTTGGCAAGATGCGCAGTAGGACTTTTTGCCCGGCTTACTTTGGGGATGAGTTATAGTATGAATCAGTTAATTGGCGCTAACGCGCCCATTTTGTCCCGCCCCAGACCGGAGTTTTTGGCAAGGGTAGCAATTCTCAGGGAGTTAGGCTATGCGCCCGATTTGGTCTTGGGGTTTGACAGTCAAGGGTATGATGATTACGATTATCAGGTTGAACGGTTTGCCGTAAGAGAAAAGGGTGTTTGGCTAACGGGAGGCAAGACAATAGATTTAAGCCAAACCTATTGCCAGTTAGGAGTAAATTGGTGGGAGGGGTTTGACGGGTCTTTAGTTATAAACCAATTTTTGCCTGGCTCAGCAGAGCTGATTTTGGAGTACGACTTAGGTTTGAACGACCTTCCCGCGGATAAGAAGTGGTCCGGCGGGTGGCTGAATTTTGGTCTTGCCTGGACTTTTCAGGAACGGATGCGATTAGGTTTTGCTTTGCGCGATGTGTTGGGTAATAAAGAAGAAACAAGGCGCAATCGGGTCTTTTTTATATCATTCCGGGAAAATTTTTGATGGCGGGGAACTAAAGGTTTAGGAGGTGACGTGGATATTAAAGGGTTTTTGAAGGGGATTGAGGGGTTTGACCGGCTTGATGATAACGAGTTGGAGCGAATCGCGGGTGTCGCCCATTTGAAGGTGGTGGAGGCGGGAAAACCGGTTGATGTCCAGGGGGAACCAGCGAAGAAATTTTATATCCTCATCTCTGGGAGACTGGCGGTGGTTTTAACTCTTGATTTCGGAGTTGCTCATCAGACTTATCAGGTTACCACTCTGGGCCCGGGTGATATGTTTGGTTGGTCTGGCTTGGTGGGTAATCCCTATTATACCGCCGGTAGTCGGGCGATTACCGAGTGCCGTTATTTGGAGTTCGATGTTTCTGATTTAGAACGGATTTTTGAAGAAGACCCGAAGTTAGGCTATGTAGTAATGCGATTGGTGGCACAAACAATTGCTTCCCGTTTGCGTCACATCCAATTGCAGTTAGCGCAGCAGTATGCCCTGCGTGAGTCGGTTGAGTGAAAACATTAGCGGATGAAAAACCAAAGGAGGTTTGTGGTTGCAATTGATGGCCCAGCAGGTGCAGGTAAGTCAACTACCGCCCGTTTGTGTGCCAAAAAGTTAGGTTTCTTTTATATTAATACCGGTGCAATGTACCGGGCGATTGCCTTGAAGGTTGTGGAGGAGTTTAAAAGTTTCAAACTCCGAAAGCCTCCGGGACTGTTAAAGAGTCTAAAAAAGATTTTGAACCAGACCGAAGTTACATTGAAGTGGAATAGGAACCGGCTGCGAGTCTTGTTGGATGGGCGCGATGTTACTTGGAAAATAGGAACTCCAGAGGTCAATAGCATCGTTTCCGAGATTTCCACTTTAAAGGCTGTTAGGGAGAAGATGGTGAAGGAGCAACAACGGCTCGCTAAGGATTATTCCCTTGACTCCGCCGGTGGTGTGGTGTGTGAAGGACGAGATATTGGTAGTGTGGTATTCCCGGATGCGGATTTGAAGGTGTATTTGGATTGCGACCTTACAGAAAGGATTCGAAGGCGCAAAAGAGAGCTGGGATCGAAGGCTCCTAACTGGGAAGCGGTCCGGAGAAATCTCTTAAAGCGGGATAGGATTGATGTAACCCGCCGGCTTAGCCCACTACGCCGAATGCCGGAGGCGGTACTGGTGGACACAACCCATTTAACAATTCCTGAACAGGTTGCGGTCGTCTGCGCCCTTGCTAAAGCAAAACTCCAATCCGCATCCCACCAGCAGATGCGAAACACACGGAGCGAGAGCTCGGTGCGAAGCACCACCGACAAAGCCTGCACTCCTCGCGGAGAGAGGAAGGGACGGGGGGAGGAAGGAAGACCTAATCCTTTACCCGCTTAACCCCTTGTATGAAGTGGCGCTGGCGGTTGGCTTGGGTTTTTACTTATCCGTTAGCAAAACTTTTTTTGAACTTGGAGGTTAAAGGGAGGGAAAAATTAAGAATAAACAATACCGGACTCATTGTTGCGGCAAATCACACCTCTAACCTTGACCCGATAATTGTCGGCTGGGCAATTGCCCGGGAGGTTTATTTTCTTGCAAAAGAAGAACTGTTTCGGTACCGCCCTTTTGCTTGGTTAATAAAAAAATGGAATGCTCTACCAGTAAGCCGAGGTGCCCTTGACTTAAAGGCGCTGAGGAGATGCGGTGCGATACTAAGACAAAAGGGAACGCTGATTTTATTTCCTGAAGGCACAAGAAGCCAAAATGGTCAAATCGGCGAGTTTAAACCGGGCGTAGGGATGTTGGCGGTTCTCAATCGGGTCCCGGTAGTCCCGGTCTATATCTCCGGACTGAATGGCTCCATTCTTTCTTATTGGGTTGACCGAGATTTGGTTAAAAAGGGCTGGCGGAAAAAGCCCCGGTGGTTTACACCAATAAGGGTCTTTGTGGGAAACCCTGTTTTCCCTGAGGGAGTCAGTAAGGAGCGTAAGGGTTATGAGGAATTTACTCGGTTAGTTGAAGAAAAAGTCCGGGCGCTGGCAAGAAGTTCCTAACAGTATGCCCAAAGTATTTATCGCGAAACCAGTGGGTTTTTGCTTCGGGGTAGAACGGGCAATAAGATTAGCGAAAGAAGGTTTGGCAAAATGGCGCAGGGTTTATACTTATGGAGAGTTAGTGCACAATCCGTTGGTGGTTAAGGAATTGCGGAATCTGGGGATTAAGGAGTTACGCAATCTGCGGGATTTGGCTGCAGTGGACGACGGCGCTTTGGTAATCCGGGCGCATGGCTGTCCACCAAATGTCCTCTTAGAATGTGAACGACTCAATATCAGGGTAATTGATGCCACCTGTCCCTATGTGCAGAGAGTCCAAAATGTCGCCCAAAAATTAACTGAAGAAGGTTATCAGGTAGTGGTGGTAGGCGAGCGAAATCATCCTGAGGTGAAGGCGATTCTCGCGGCCAGTGGTAAGAATGCGGAAGTCTATCCGCCGAAGAGGAAAAATAGAAATAAAAAAATAGGGATTGTTGCCCAGACCACAATTGACCGAAATTGTTTTAGAGAAAGTGTTGCCAACCTAATTTCTCTTGGTTATAATGAAATTCGGGTTTTTGATACCGTGTGCGCTGAGGCGGTCGCCCGACAGAAGGCGACTATGGCTTTAGTGAAAAGGGTAGACGGCGTGATTGTGGTCGGTGGAAGAAACAGCGCCAATACCAAACGGCTGGCAGAAATTGTTTTTCGGAGCGGTAAACCGGTTGTGCATATCGTTGCCGGAGAAGAATTAGATGTAGAAGAGTGGCGTCAGTTCAATAAAGTTGGGATTGTCGGTGGTGCTTCTACTCCAGCGCAAGCGGTAGCAGAAATTGCCCGATTGTTAAAAAATTTCCAGTTGCCCCCTGCCGAAGGCAGGAAGTCAGGGGAAGAACCCCTGGCCTGGAGGGCTTCTGGGGGATTCCTTCAGACTCTCAGCCTAAGACCGGGGACAATTGAGTTCTAAGGAGGTTTGTGAAATATGTTAGGAGAAAAAAACAGCGGACTTTCGGAGGAAGAATCCCAAAAACTTTCCACGGATATCTATCAAGGTTCATTCCCGACATTTCGGGAAGGCGAGATCGTTACCGGCACCATTATCAAACGATTAGAGAATGCGGTGCTGGTGGACATCGGTCTGAAGGCAGAAGGAATTCTGCCCTTAGATGAGTTCCGGAATTTAGCCGAGGCGGTGGAAGGAAAGAAGATCCAGGTATACTTAGAAGCGCTGGAGGATAAAGAGGGCTTTCCGGTTATCTCAAAGAAGAAGGCGGATTTTCACCTTGCCTGGGAGACAATTAAGCAGAAGTGGGAAAATTCCGAACCGGTGATGGCTAAAGTCCTGCACCGAGTAAAAGGCGGGTTAGCGGTTGATGTTTTGGGGTTAGATGCTTTCCTTCCCGGGTCCCAGGTGGACACCAGACCTGTTCCCAATATGGATGAAGTTATTGGCAAAGAATTTGAGGTAAAACTCATTTCGGTAAACTGGCAGAAGAAGAATATCGTGGTCTCGCGGCGGACGCTCCTGGAAGAACGCCAGTTGGCACTACGTCAAGAACTGTTGAAACGGTTGCAGGTAGGTGATATCATAGAAGGGACGGTAAAAACTATCACCGAATTTGGCGCCTTTGTCGATATTGGTGGGGTTGATGCTTTGCTCCATATCTCTGACTTAGCCTGGGTAAAAGTGGTCCATCCGAGCGAAGTGGTGCAGGTTGGGGAACGGCTAAAAGTAAAGGTCCTTTCCGCGGATCAGACTACCGGAAGAATTACCGTAGGTTTAAAGCAGTTGACTCCCCACCCATGGGAGAAGGTTGAAGAAAAATACCCGATTGGCTCCCGGGTAAAGGGACGAGTAACCACCTTGGCGGAATACGGCGCTTTTGTCGAGCTGGAGAAAGGGATTGAAGGGTTGATTCACATCTCCGAGATGTCTTGGACGAAATCGCTTCATCACCCCGCGCAAATACTTTCAGTTGACCAGGAGGTAGAAACGGTTGTTTTGAACATTGACAAGGAAAATCGCCGAATCTCGTTAGGACTTAAGCAAACAATGCCTGACCCCTGGTCTTTAATTGACGAGCGCTACAAAGTTGGTCAACGGGTAAGCGGACGAGTAAAGTCATTAAAAGATTTTGGCGCCTTTGTTGAACTGGAAGAAGGGATTGAAGGGTTAATCCATAATAATGACCTCTCCTGGACCAAACGGGTTAAACATCCCCGGGAGGTACTCAAAAAAGGGCAAATAGTAGAAACGCTCATCCTGGAGATTGATAAGGAAAATCGGCGAATTGCCTTAGGGTTAAAGCAGACGCAGGAAGACCCGTTTTACCGACTCACTCAGGAATTAAAGGAAGGGGAGATAATTCGGGCGAGGGTATTAGATATTCCCAAACCAGGGTTGGTAGTAGCCCTTCCCTATGGGATTGAAGGGTTTGTGCCATTGAGCCAATTGGTCCGCGGTGGTGAGAGGAGAACACCGGGCACGGTGAACAAACCAATCCGCGAGAATTACCAAATTGGCGAAGAACTGGAACTAAAAGTGTGGCGGATTGACTTAAATAATCGTCGAGTCATTCTCAGTGAGCGCGCGGCACAACCCCGAAGTGAAGGTGACGGAGAACAATCTCTTCCTGAAAGTCAAGAACCACCACCTAACAAATTCACCCTGGGAGACCATCTGCGGGAAGATGAATTATAAACCCCGTTCCGAGCAAAGCGAGGAACTTCGCCGATGAGATTGCTTCGGACTTGCGCCCTCGCAATGACGGGAGAGGGGAAAAGGCGGTAATGACCGCAGCAATTCTCACGGTTGGTTGCCGGCTAAATCAGTCTGAAAGCGATTGCTTGCGGACTCGCTTAATAAATCAGGGAATGGAAGTTCTCCCAATCCAGCATTTAAGCACCGGAGCAAGTGAAGTTCCGGAAGTTGTTTTCATTAACACCTGCACTGTTACTAATAATGCTGACCACCGCTCCCTCGCATTAATTCGAACCGCATCCCGCCTCTCCCCCAAGCCTTGGATTATAGTTATGGGTTGTTTGGCTGAACGGTGCTTCTCACCGCAGGCAAAACCCGGCGCTTTGCACCAGGAGTCCGGAGGGACACCCCAAACTTACACCGGAACGCTGTGGCAACGAATGAAGGATATTTATGGGGTAAACGAAATCTGGTGTAATGCTAGAAAGCAAAAAGAGATTAGTAATCTACCACCGACACCCTTCCGTAGCCGGGCGCTTCTGAAGGTTCAAGACGGGTGTGACCAATCCTGTAGTTACTGTGTGGTTAGCCGAGTCCGAGGAAGCCCGGTCTCAATACCCAAAGAGATTCTCATTTCTTCCTTTGACCGACTGGTTGATGCCGGATTTTATGAAATTGTCCTTACCGGCTTAAATTTGGGTAAGTACCGAGACCGGGGAAAGGGGTTAGGAGAGTTGATACACTCCCTCCTGAAAAGACCTGGTAGATTTCGGATTCGCCTTGCTTCAATTGAACCCGAAGGGTTTGACCAGGAACTCTTTTCGGTTATCACCGACCCCCGAGTCTGCCCTCATTTTCACATACCCCTCCAGAGTGGCGATGACAATTTGCTTCAATTAATGGGGCGCCACTACACCACCCGGGAATACCGCTCACTCCTTGAAAGGCTTTTAAAAATAAGACCTGATGCCAATATTGGTGCCGATGTAATCGTTGGCTTCCCTGAAGAAGATGAAGCATCGTTTCAGCGGACCTACCGATTTATAAAAGACCTGCCGATTACTTATCTCCATATTTTCCCCTACTCCCCCCGACCCAATACGCCGGCATTCCCTTTAGGGGACCCGGTGCCAAAAGAGGTTAAAGCCCAGCGGATTGGTGAACTCCGCTCATTGTCTCAACGAAAGCGAGAAATTTACGCTCACCAATTCATTGGCAAGGAGCGGGAAGGGGTATTGGAACCAGGTTTTAAAGCCTTGACCGATAACTATTTACGGGTTTCGGTAAAATTACCTTCAGGTTGTGACCCTTTAGCCATTAAACCTAAAAGTTCGGTGAAACTGAAGCTTGATTTGTCGGGCAAAGAGTTGATCGGTTGGAAAACGGAGGAGTAAAATGAGGATGAGTTTGGGACTTAGAATTTTGATATCAGGATTTATTTTTCTCACACCCTATCTTTGGAGCAAGGAGTACAAAGTGGGCTATATCAACTCCGACCAGATAATTACCAAGTACGAGGTGGCAATCGCGGCGAAGAAGGAACTGACTGCGGAAATCGCTAAGTACGAAGCCACCGCGGAGTCGCTCAAAGCGGAGTATGAACAGGCGAAAGATGAGTATGAATCGCAACAGTTGAGCCTTTCCGAGGAAGGAAAACGGACGAAACTGGCTGAAGTTGAAGCTCGCAAACAGCGTTATGAAAACTATCTAAAGGAGGTTTATGGGAAAAATGGCAAAATTGAGCAAAAAAACCAAGAGTTAATCGCGCCAATTGTTGCCCAGATTGATTCAGCAGTTAGGAAGGTAGCAACGGAGGAGGGGTTTTCTTTAGTTATTGATGCAGCTAAGGCGGGGGTGGTTTATGCGGATATTGGACTGGACTTGACCTCCCTGGTTATAGAGGAACTTAACCGCCGGTATGCACCGACACCGATAATTGCACCGACAAAACCACTTTACGCAATTTTGCCGATATACGAAGAAAATGACGAGGCCCAACAAGCAAGAACCGGCTCTTCCATCCGTAGTTACATTAATAGCGCCCTGAGCAAGGCGAAACCGCGTTTAGAACTCATTCCCGACCGCAAAGTTGACGAAGTAGTCCAGACCCGGGGCTATCTGGGCTCTTTAATTAAATCTGAGCAGGCGCTGGAGGTGGCGCGGGCGCTTGATGTTGACTACTGCATCTTTGGCAAATGCTCCAAGCGCGAAAGACAGGTTCAGTTTGAACTCTCGTTAATCGATGTGCGTCAAGGAACTTTGGTGCAATCGCAAGAAGGCGAATCGCCAAAGCCGGAACTACTCCGCGAGCGGGTAACCGCGGTAGTCCAAACGCTCTACCAAAGCCTTGAGCGATAAAGTATATCCTTATCCTTATATTCACCCGACCGCAAAACTATCCCCCTCGGTAGAAATTGCCCCTTTGGTGTACATCGGACCGGATGTGGAAATCGGTGATAAGACGACCATCGCTCCCTTCGTAACTATTTTTGCGAGGGTAAAAATCGGCTCTCGGGTCAGAATTGGTCCCGGTACGGTGATTGGTTGGGATGGCTTTGGCTACGAAAAAAAGGGCGAAGTTTACCACCAGCTTGAACACCGCGGCTGGGTGATAATTGAGGATGATGTCGATATCGGACCGAATGTAACAGTCGCCCAAGCAAAAACCGGGCGGGAGACAAAAATCGGCGCCGGCACCTGGGACCATGCTTCAGTTCACATCGCTCATAACGTAAAAATTGGGAAAAACTGTATTATCCTCGCTCAAACGGGAATTGCCGGCAGTTCCGTCATCGGCGACGGCGTAACAATCGCTGGGCAGTGCGGGATTAAAGACCATATTGAAATTGGCGCAAATAGCACCCTTTATGCCAAATCGGCACTATTCCGCTCTATCCCTCCAAAAAGCCATTATTGGGGCATTCCGGCGCGTCCCTTCAAAGAGATGAAACGCTTTTGGGCGTGGCTCTATCAGCAATTCAGAGAAAAAAGAGGAATGATGGATTAGCGGGAAGATGAATAGTAGATATAACGGAACGGCCAACAAAGTTCTGTTCTTCTGGACTTCCCCACTTCTGCTCTCTGGTTGTGAAACCCTTAACAATTAAAAGACCGGTTCGATTTTCGGGCATCGGTCTTCATACCGGCAAACAGGTTAAAGTTCAACTTTTCCCCGGTCAACTGGGTGAAGGCATAATTTTTAACGATAGAGTTCCTGCCCATATTTCTTCTGCCCGAGTGGTAAACCACTCTACCTGCCTTATGAAAGGGAATGAACGAATAGCAATGGTAGAGCATTTTCTTTCTGCCTGTTATGGATTGGGAATTACCGACATCAGGGTAAAGGTTTTTGGCGAGGAGCTACCCTTTGGTGATGGTAGCTCCTTGCCCTTTACCCGACTATTAAAGCGTGCTGGACTGAAGCCACTCAAACCTCAAAGTTCAAAGTTCACTATCCAAAAACCAATTAAGGTGAAGGTGGGTGATAGATTTCTCCTGGGGGTTCCTGGAAGAAAAACCCGGATTAATTGTGTTATAGATTTACCCGGTCTGGGGAGCCAATTTTTCTCTTTTTCCCTTAACCCCAACGATTACGAATCGGATGTCGCACCAGCGCGGACATTTGGCCGACCATTCGGCTACTGGCGCTCGGCGGTCAAGTTTCAGACGGTAACGATAAAAAATTTTTTATACCCGAAAACCCCCCGTTTTAGCAACGAACCCTGCCGTCATAAAATCTTGGATTTATTGGGTGACCTCGCCCTGCTCTCTTACCGGATTCCGATGGAAATATTTGCCTTTAATCCTAATCACCGATTAAATTTAGAATTTGTTCGCAAGTTAGCTGAAGTTGGAGGTAAAAATGAACCCATCAATTAATATTAAAGAACTCCTCCCCCACCGAGAGCCGTTTCTCTTTATTGATGGGGTGGAGCGGTTGGAGGAAAATCTCATTGAGGCCTGGCGGGTTATTAAACCAGATGAGTTTTATTTCGCCGGGCATTTCCCCAATAATCCGGTTTTCCCTGGTGTTTTAATGATTGAGGCGATTGCCCAAGCTGGAATTCTCTTAGCACTTACTCAAACAACCAGCCACCCTCAACCAGCAGCTCACCAGCGATTAACCCTTTTTGCTGGGATTGAGCGCGCCCGATTTCGTCGGATTGTCCGTCCTAACGAAAGATTAAGAATTATTGCCTCAGTTATCACCGCGAAGTCCGGGGTATATAAAATCTCCGGACGAGTAGAGGTTAATGGAGAACTGGCTTGCGAGGCGATAGTAACCGGGACCGTCCGTTAATCCACCCTACCGCGCTCATCGCTCCTTCTGTTACTTTACCCCCGGATTGTGAAATTGGCCCTTTCTGCTATTTTGCCGGCACAGTAAAAATTGGTCCCGGTTGTCGCTTTGGCGTTGGGGTGGTGGTGGGGACTCCACCAATGGACCGAGCCTATCAAGGAGAAGAAAGTAGTGTAATAATTGGCAAAAACAACATCTTTTTTGAATATGTTACCATCCACCGGGCTACCGGTCTTGGTGCCCAAACGATTATTGGTGATGAAAACTACATTATGAGTTATGTCCATATCGCCCACAACTGTCGGATTGGCAACAACTGTACAATCACCAATTGGGTCCAACTTGGCGGTTACTGTGAGGTTAATGATGGTGCCAATTTAGGCGGATTAGTCGGAGTCCACCAGTTCTGTCGTATTGGCCAGCTGGCGATGGTCGGTGCTTGCTCCTATGTCAATAAAGATATCCCGCCTTTTATGCTTGCCAGCGGGAATCCCTGCCGAATTCGGGGAATAAATCGCCTCGGGCTCCAACGGGCCGGCTACTCTGAGGAAAAGATTGACCTGTTAAAACAAGCCTTTCGGATTATTTACCGCTCAAACTTAAACCTCACCCAGGCGCTAAAAAAAATTGAAAGCGAACTATTAGGGACAGCCGATTTAAACAAAGAAATAAAAGAATTGATAGAATTCTGCTCTTCCTCAAAACGAGGGGTAGAACTGCGCTCCGGCCCCGAATAGCCTTCAGCGGCGGTGATTAGATTTTCCGCCGCCTGCTCATTGCGAGGCTTTTTCTTTTTCCGTCATTGCGAGCGACCAACGGGAGCGAAGCAATCTCCTACCTAATTTTGACTTTTACCTTTCTGAAGTCTAATATTACCCAATGACCTACCACTCCGCCTTAGATTTCCTGAACTCGCTAATTAATTACGAACAACAACCCAAACTTCGCAACCAGTTCAAACTTGACAACATCCGCAGACTCTTAAAACTCGCCGGTGACCCTCAGGCGCGAATGAAAAATATCATCTTAATCGCGGGGACAAAAGGAAAAGGCTCGGTCTCCTATATGATTGAGGCGGGTCTACGCGCCTGTGGATTCTCTACCGGGCTTTTCATTTCGCCGCACCTGACCACCGTCCGGGAAAGAATTCAACTTCAGGGCGCACCCATACCCAAGCCGGTATTTACCAATCTTATCAAGCGGTTTCAACCCTTAGTTCAAAAACAGCGGGTCTCCTACTTTGAACTCCTCACCGCGATGGCTTTTGAACTGTTCGCCCAGCGAAAAGTTGACTATGCGGTAATAGAAGTCGGCTTAGGCGGCAGACTTGACGCCACCAACCTCAGCCACCCCCAAATCTCAGTCATAACCAGAATTGGCTACGACCATATTCAGGTCTTAGGAAACTCCCTCACCAAAATCGCCCGAGAAAAAGCCGGGATAATGCGCCCGGGTAAACCGGTAGTAATCGGGCAACAACCGGCAGAGGCAAAAAATGAGCTGCAAAATCAGGTGGAAAAGACCGGGGCAATCCCATTCTGGGTGGAAGACCACTCGCGGGTGTGGGATGAAGCCATTTCCCCGATAGCGGCGCCTGTCCCCCATCCCTATTCTCCAACCCTTACCTTCTCCTGCTTCACCGAGCTGGGGGCTGGCAGGGTTGAACTAAACCTCTTGGGCCGACACCAGATTGAAAACTGCATTATCGCCCTCACGACCCTTGGACTAATTGCTCGGTCTGAGCCAAAAATCACCTTTGAATCCGTAATCAGCTCATTTCGGCAACTCACCCTCCCTGGCCGATGCCAGCTGATAAAAACCACCCCTCCCATTATCATTGACTCCTGCCACAACCCAGACTCGGGTTTAGCCTTAGCCAATCTCCTAAGGGAGTACCTTAAAGACCGGGTGATTCTAATCTACGGGTCACTTCGTGGGAAACTTGTCACCAAAACCTTAAGCCACATTGCCCCTTATACTGAAATTGCTCTGGTGGTCCCCCCAAACTCCCCCCGAGCGTTAACACCATCAATCCTTAAAGGGCTCTTCCGCCGATTCGGTGTTCCCAGTGAGACCTACCCGAAATTATCCCTGGCAATTACCCGAGCCAAAGAGCTTGCCCTCGGCAAACTACCAATTGTTATTGCTGGTTCCTTCTACCTCGCCGGCGAAGCCCTCGCCCTTCTTCAAAAAGAATTGACAAATAATAAAAGCGGGTTATGCTAAAAGAGATGAGTGTCCTTGCGAGCGAAGCGAAGCAATCTCATTGGCTCTCCTGCCGAGGGGATTGCCCCGCCCCTTCGGGGCTCGCAATGACAAAGGGGGAGGAGGGTTAGAATATGAAAATGAAACCATTTTTACAGCAGGCTCTTTCGGGCTTAGGGGTTCATTATGCGGATGTTCGGATTGAGGAAAGTGAAGGAACCCGGATTGTTTACCGAGGTAAGGAGTTGGACGAGATTGGCAGCAGTTTTGAGCGTGGTGGCTGTCTGCGGGTTTTTCACCGGGGAAACTGGGTGGTTGCCACCTTTAACAATGTTGAAGATGACCTCCACCAGTTGGCGGTAGAGCTTGCCCAGACCGCAGAAAAATTGCCATCACGAACAGGTGGGCTTATTTCCCTTTTGCCTTTTACCAATATCATTAGGGTTGATAAAGAACTTGACCTGCGCCGGGTGAGTCTGGAGGAAAAGCACGACCTGATCAGTAATTACAACAATATCCTTTTGCGGGCGAAGGGGGTAATTACTACCATCTCGGTATATCAAGATTTGCACCGGGTTACCTATTTCTACACCAGTGAGGGGCGGTATCTGGAAGAGGAGAAGGTTTATACCGGTTTTTCCTGCCGGGCGATAGCTCGAGACGGAACGAATATCCAGGATTATGGTGAGTCTTTTGGTAAGGCTTTGGGGTTTGACTCTCTTAAAAACCGGGAGGAGATGGTCGAACGGGTGGCGAAGATTGCGGTGGATTTACTTCAGGCGGAACCGGTTCAGGCGGGACGTTATACCGTGGTGATTGACCCAATCCTTAGCGGGATTTTTGCCCACGAGGCTTTTGGTCATCTGAGTGAGGCGGACCACATTGCGGAAAATGACCGGCTTAAGGAACTGATGCGAATTGGCACCAGGTTTGGGGTTGAGGAGTTGACAATAGTTGACGACGCCACCCTACCCGGGGAGCGAGGGAGTTACCATTATGATGATGAGGGTGTGCCCGCGGGAAGGACCGAATTGATTAAAAACGGTGTCCTGGTTGGACATCTCCATAGCCGGGATACCGCGGAAAAAATGGGTGAACCTCTTACCGGTAACGCACGGGCGGTTTCTTACAAATTCCCTCCAATTGTGCGGATGAGTAACACCTTTATAGAACCCCGGGAGAAGAGTTTAGATGAACTCCTTGGGGAGGTGGCGGATGGTTTATATGTGGTGGGCAGTCGGGGTGGAATGACCGAATTGGAGACCTTTACCTTCTCCTCACAATATGCCTTCAAAATAGAGAAAGGGAAAAAGACGAAGCTGGTTCGGGATGTCACCCTTTCGGGGAATGTGTTTGAAACTCTCAAGAACATTGAGGCGATTGGCAAAGAGCTAATCATTCACGGTGGAATTGGCGGGTGTGGCAAAGGTGGTCAATCACCACTCCCGGTTGGGACCGGTGGACCGCATATCAGGATAAAAAATGTGGTCATCGGTGGGAGATAGAATTAAGCAATGCTCAAGGAAGTTTTGAATTTAGTTAGTGCTCGGGTCCAGGAGGCGGATGTTTTTGAGAGTGAGAGCGCCTCACTGGAGGCGGAGTTCCGGCAAGGGCGGTTCTACTCGCACCAGACCAGGGTTACTCGTGGTTGCGGGGTGCGAGTGATTCACGAAGGCCGGCTCGGTTTTGCCTCACTAACCAACCCCACCCGGGTAAGAGAAGCGGTCGATTCGGCGATAGCATCGGCAAGGCTCTCAAGGACGGTGGAGTTTCACCTGCCCGCACCCGCCCCACCCGCTCTGGTGAAGACATTTGACAATCGGGTGATCCTGGTCTCCTCGGAAAGGCTTTTGGAATGGGGTAAAGATATAATTGAGGCGCTACAGGCACGGGCACCGGAGGCAAAGATAGATGTTAAACTCCGTCACACCTGCCGGACGATTGGGATTGCCAGCACCCGAGGGATAGACCTTTCTTTTGAGCGGGCAGAAATGGACATCGCCATTACCGCCCTTTTGGTTGATGAGGGGCTTTACTGGGTTTTTGATTATGTGAACCTTTCCAACGGAGAGCCGTTCAACCTTGCCGCCACGGTTGACCGATTAGCGACCCTAATCCGGATGGCAAAGGAAAAAGCCCGGTTAAAGAGTGGTGAGTATCCGGTGGTAGTTATGCCGACCGCACTCTCTGAACTCCTTTTACCGTTAACGGTGGCGGTCAATGGGAAGCAACGCGAGAAAAAGACCTCACCGCTGTTGGGTCGGGAAGGGGAGAAGGTATTAAGTGAAAATCTGACGATAATTGATAACCCACTTCGTTCCTTCGGGCTGGGTTCAGCACCGTTTGATGGGGAAGGGGTGCGAACAAGAGAAAATACTATTTTTGAAAAGGGTGTTTTCAAAACCTTTCTTTACGACATTGCCACCGCCCGGGCGTGTGGTTGTGAAACAACCGGTTCCGCGGTGCGCAATTATTTTAGTTTACCTCAACCCGGGGTTACTAACCTTGAGGTCGCTCCGGGAGAAGGGGAACTGGACAAGGTCCTCAAAGAGATAAAGGAAGGGTTAGTAATATATGGGTTTATTGGCGGTGGTCAGTCCAACATTCTCGCCGGGGAGGTAACCTTAAATGTCTCTTGTGGTTTCAAAGTTGAGAATGGCTCGGTTGTTGGCCGGGTCAAGGATGTGAGTATTGGCGGAAATGTTTATGAGATTTTTAAGGAGGTTCTGGCGGTCGGAAAAACCCAGAAAGATTTGGGAGATGGGTTTTTCCCGTTCATCGCCCTCCCGAGGGTAAAAGTGGCGACCAGGGAGTAGTAATGAAAGGTCAAAAGGGAAAGAAAAAAAGGCAAAGGGCGCTTAACGCCTCAGGCATAACGCCTAATGCAAGTGTTGAGCGTTCCTTCCGGGTCCCGCCAGACCAGCTTTATTGGCGGTGCCCTTTGGAGAGTTTGAATTTCCAGACTACCGAGGACCTTAACCCCTCCCGAGAAATCATCGGTCAAGAGCGGGCGCTGGCGGCGCTCCAGCTCGGGCTGGAGATTGAGGCGAGTGGATATAACATCTTTGTAACCGGAACTCCGGGCACCGGGAGAACCACCACCGTTCAGAAACTTCTGGAAAATGTCAAACCGGTCAAGGAGATTACCGACAAGTGTTATGTTTTTAACTTTCAAGACCCAGACCGACCCCGGCTATTGATTCTGCCGGCAGGCGAAGGCAAGCGACTCCAGACGGAAATGGAAGAACTGGTTGACTACCTGGTAAAAAACATCCCCAGACTTTTTGAGAGCGACTCCTACCAGCATACCCGCCAGGATATTATTGAAAGGTTCAAAGAGCAGGGCGCCTCCCGGATAAGGGAGTTTGAGAAACGGGTTGCCGCCGAAGGTTTTGCCCTGGTCCAGACCACACCGGTTGCCCGCCCGGAACTGGCGCCAATCATAGAAAAACAACCGGTCAGTATTGAGGTTCTGGACCGTTTGGTTGAGGAAGGAAAGCTGACACCGGAACGGGCAGGTGAGTTAAAGAGTCGTTATCGGGAACTAACCACTGACCTCTTAGCGCTTTTCAAGGAAATTAGGGAGTTTGAACGTCAGGCACGGGAAGCGCTCACCAACCTGGACCGGTCAATTATTACCCCGGTTTTGGATGAGCGGATTAGCGAGATTATTGAAAAGCACAAAGAGACCAAAGTCAAGGTTTATCTGGAGGAGGTGAAAACTGCGGTCCTAAATAACCTTGATTTGTTCCGCCAGCGAACCGCTGAGGGAGAAACCGCTCCCCCAGCTCCTGAAACCGGCTCTGACCCCTATCTTCAGTTTCGGGTGAATGTTTTGGTGGACAACTCCAAGACAAAAACCGCACCGGTGGTTTTTGAGACCAACCCGAGTTACCGCAACCTCTTTGGCTCAATAGAGAGGCTCTGGGACAAAAGCGGACAGTGGCGCACCGACTTCACCCATATTAAAGCGGGCTCACTCTTACAGGCGGATGGCGGTTTTCTGGTAGTCAATGCCCTGGATTTGTTAGTTGAACCGGGCGTGTGGCCAAGTTTAAAAAGAACCCTGCGCAACCGGCAATTAGAGATTTCTGCTTACGACCCTTTGATTACCCTTTTCGGTACCACCGCACTTAAACCGGAGCCGATTCCTTTAGACCTGAAGGTCATAATGATTGGAAATCTATTGGTTTATAACCTATTGGCCGCTTATGATGAGGAGTTTAAAAAGGTGTTCAAGGTCCGGGCAGACTTTGACTGGGTGATGCCGAGAAACAAGACCACAATAACTGAGTATGCCCAGGTCCTCAAGGCGCTCACCGAAAAGGAGGGGTTAAGACCGCTTGACCGTGCTGGTGTTGCCCGACTTCTGGAGTTTGCCGCCAGAATTGCCGGCAGGCAGAACCGACTCACCACCCGTCTCGCTATTATCTCCGATGTCTTAAAAGAGGCGAACTACTGGGCGGGTAAAGCCAGAGCAAAATTGATCAGCGCGGAACATATTAATACCGCAATTGAAAAACGCCGCCAGCGGGTGAAACTGGTTGAAGACAAACTACAAGAGGCGATTCGCGAAGGGCTCCTATTTATTGATGTCAAAGGCAAAGTTAAGGGCCAGGTCAACGGATTGGCGGTTTATGAGACGGTTGAGCATACCTTTGCCATTCCGGTCCGGATAACCGCTCGGGTTGGGGTGGGCTCAGCCGGAATAATCAACATTGAACGGGAGGCAGAACTTTCCGGTCCAACCCATACCAAGGGGGTCTACATCATCACCGGTTATCTTCGTAACAAATATGCCTTTGACCAGCCTTTGGTTCTTTCCGCATCAATCACCTTTGAACAGTCTTACGGTGGGATTGATGGCGATAGCGCCTCCTCAACCGAACTCTATGCCCTCCTTTCAGAACTTTCCGGCTTACCATTGCGGCAGGATTTGGCGGTAACCGGTTCGGTAAACCAAAAAGGGGAAATTCAGCCAATCGGCGGGGTCAATGAAAAGATTGAGGGTTTCTTTGATGTTTGCCAGGCGCGCGGTTTAACCGGAACTCAAGGGGTGATTATACCCAGGGCGAACCTGGGTGATTTGATGTTGAGAGAGGAGGTAGTTAAGGCGGTGCGGGAAGGAAAGTTTCACATCTATGCGATTGAAACTATTGACCAGGGGATAGAACTCCTTACCGGCGTTCCTGCGGGTAAACCGGACAAAAAAGGAAATTATCCACCCGAATCGGTTAATGCCAGGGTAAAGGCAAGGCTCAAAGAATTGGCCGAGGCATACCGGCGGTTTCGCTCTGAAGAGAAGGAAAAGGGCGCGGTATAGGAAGCCTCACATAAAAGCCCCAGCATTGCGAACCCATCGATGCTCAGTGAGAGATAAAGGGTTCGTGGTCCCAATTATACCTCTCCCCTCCTTACGCTGAATGGGGTTCAATCCCCTAAGGAGCAAAAACTACAATCGGGAATTACAAGAGAACCGTTTTATTAAATTCAGCAAAAAGAAAAGCCAAAAATTGACTTCAAGATTCCCCAATTAAGCCTTCTAAGAATACCAATCAAAACCCCCATCATCCCAGAACTTCTCACCCGCTCGGTAAGACCCCCCGAAAGGGTGGACTCCACACTCCCGGCAATAATGGGCAATCTCCGTTAACCTTCAGTTTTTCCGATAGTTAACTTCTTCTCCCTCCGTCATTGCGAGCTCCGAAGGGGTGTGGCAATCTCATTAGGTGGAAGGGCAGAATGAGATTGCTTCGCTTCGCTCGCAATGACACCCCTTCTGTTGACATTAGGTTCCATTTATAGAAACTTTTGTTGTGGAGCAAGGCTCTTTTATAGAGTGGTTGCGGACCCGGCGGGGTGTGGCGGTAGTTCTTTTATTTCTGGGGCTAATTTCGGTTGGACTTTATCTACCTTCCCTTCGCTATGATTTCGTCTGGAATGACCGGCATTTGATTGTGGGTAACCGGCTCTTATTAACATCTTCGCCTAAGGATATTTTAACCCGGAGTTTCTGGGCAGGGGCAGGTTTAGAAGAAGTAGATGCCCCACTGAATCTCTACTATCGTCCATTTACCACCATCTCTTACTGGCTGGACTTGAAGATTAGCGGTGGCAGACCCTGGTTTTTCCATTTGGTAAATGTTCTGTTAGGTGCTTTTGCGACAATTGGTGTCACCTTGATTGTCTGGGAGTTGCTCCACTCGGGGGTCTGGGCCGGGCTCGCCGGGCTTTTATTTGCCACCCACCCAGCTCATACCGAGTGCATTGCCTATATCTCCAGCCGCGCCGACCTGCTTGTTACTACTTTCCTTAGTTTTGGTGCATTTGCCCTGCTTCGTTCTATTCGGAAAAGAAATTGGCTCTGGCTATTGTTACTCCCCTTCTCTTATGCAATGGGTTTATTCAGCAAAGAGAGTGCCCTCCTTTTCCCGATTCTTATTTTTATCACACCCTTCCTCACTCAAACCCGACCACCTAAAAGGTTCTGGTGGTTACTCCCCGGACTTCTGATAGTGGTGATTACTTATCTCTGGGCACGAGCGATTATTTTTAATCAGGCACTACCAACACCAACCGCCTTAGGGACAGTCAAGATTACCAATATCGTCAACACCTTTGGTTATTATATCCGGATGTTTCTCTCGCCCTTTGCCCACCGGGTAAAAATTCCTCCAGACCCTAAATTTTCCGGGGTGGCATCGGTTACAATCTACACAGTTATTTTTCTGGTCTCGTTTCCCCTCGCCGCGATGCGTCCCCGCTTCTGGATTGCCCTCTGGGGATATGCCTGGGCGATTCTATTCCTCCTGCCGGTAAGTAATATCTTCCCGCTGGGCTTACAGGCGGCGGAAAGGTGGTTATTTTTGCCTTCGGTCGGTCTGATAGCGATAGTGATTACAATTTTTTCCCGAATGCTCGTCGCCCACCATCGGCTCCGCGCGGTAGTAGGGGTAGCCTTAATTGTGATTGCCGGGCTCTTTGCCCGGGATGTAACCCGAAGATTGCCAATCTGGCAAAACGACTTAACCCTGTATTCAGCGATGGTGAAAGAGGCGCGCCGGGAACCAGAGGGTTACGCCGGTCTCGCCCGGGCGATTCAAACCACTCTGCCCGATTCCGCAATTAAACTATACAACCGGGCAATCCTCTTAAACCAGGGGTTCACCGATGCCCATATCAACATCGCCCTTCTTTACACTCAAAAAGGCGACCACCGCCGGGCGATTCACCACCTCCGTCTCGCCGACGAATTAAAACCCTGCTCACCCAAGATTCAAACTTATCTTGCTTATGCCTTTCTAACCGCGGGACAACTGGATAGTGCCGAGTCCGCATTCAACCGGGCGATTGCGCTTGATTCATCTTTTCCCCGAGCTTTGCTCGGCAATCAATTGCCCCCCTTTGTCATTCCGAGCCCTGCTTCAGGCAGGGTGAAGGAATCTCCTTAGGCAATGGAGTCTACTGGTAACGGGCGGCAATGGGGAAGCGTCTTCCAATCCCAAATGCCTTGGTGGTCACCTTGATGCCCAGTGGTGCCTGACGCCTTTTATATTCGTTATGGTCAACCCTTTTTATTACCGATTTTACTACCACCGGGTCAAAACCCCGTTCAATAATCTCCTCTGGTGATTTAACCCCATCAACATAGAGGTGGAGAATTTCATCCAGAACCGGATAGGGCGGCAGGGTGTCAGAATCCCGTTGGTTGGGTCTGAGTTCAGCAGAAGGGGGCTTTTCTATAATTGAGTTAGGGATAACCTCTCTTTCTCGGTTGATATACCGAGCAAGTTCATAAACCATCGTCTTGGGGACATCAGCAAGAACCGCTAACCCCCCGCTCATATCCCCGTAAAGGGTGCAATATCCTGTGCCCAACTCACTCTTGTTCCCGGTGGCCAGCACCAGATAGCCGAACTTATTTGATAGCGCCATCAAGAGGTTACCCCGAATCCGGGCCTGGATGTTTTCTTCAGTTACATCCTCTGGTAATCCGGTAAAGAAAGGCTCAAGGGTTTTAAGGTAGGTGTGAAAGATTTCGTCTATCGGGATGATAAGCAGCTCCATCCCTAAGTTGGCGGCTAACCTTCTTGAATCCTCGACACTCTCCACCGAAGAAAAAGGTGATGGCATAGTTACCCCTAAAACCTGCTCAGCTCCTAATGCAGCGACCGCAAGAGCGGCGGTTACCGCCGAATCAATCCCGCCAGAAACGCCCAATACCACCTTTTTAAAACCACATTTGCGAACATAATCTTGAATTCCCAGGATAAGGGCATAATATACCGACTCAATAGTGGGGATGGATTGATAGGGAACCGGGTTGGGACAGGGCTCACTGGATTTAACCTCAATTACCCTTACACTTTCTTCAAAAGCCGGGAGTACCGCAATTAGATTCCCGAGGCTATCCAGGGCAAAGCTCCTCCCATCAAATACCAGTTCGTCATTGCCACCAACTTGATTTACAAAAAGAAACGGGCGCTGGTATTCCCGGTTGTGCTCTTTTATTAGCTGTAACCTGAGTTCCTGTTTGCCGACCCAAAACGGCGAGGCGGCAATATTGATAAAGATCGTTGCCCCGAGCCGTGCCTGTTCCGCAATCGGGTCAAACTGATACATCGCTCTCCCCCAGATGGCGGGTGAGCTCCAGGCGTCCTCGCACACAGAAATTGCTAATCGCTCACCGCGGAACTCATAGATTTTTACTTCTGGCGCCGGGTCAAAGTATCGCACCTCGTCAAACACATCATAGGAGGGGAGGAGTGATTTTGCTTGATGAAAAACCTCCTTCCCCTTTATAAACAGGAAGGCGCTGTTATAAAGACCTTTCCCAGCTGGCTGAGAACTCTTTAATATCCCACCAATTAGAATCCCGAACTCGCACCGTTTTGATATCTCTGCCACCTCCACCCGGGCACGTTCCACTCGCTCTATTAACCAGCTCCGTTCCAATAAATCTCTTGGGGGATAGCCAAGGAGAAACATTTCCGAGAAAACAGCGAGGTCAGGCTTTTGAGCGGAAATCCGCTCCAGACCCTGCCGCAGGAGCCGCAAATTTCCCGAGATGTCACCAACGGTCGGGTTTAACTGGCATAAGGCGATTTTCATCTTTATTAATTAAATATTTTCCTCAATCCCCCGCACTTGTCAATCGCCGGCGCTGGTCTAATATCTTATATGAAGAAGGTGAAAGCGGTTCCTTGCTTGGGGTTTTGCCTTTTAGTCCTAACTGGAACGGGTGTTACCGGGGAAAGGGTAACTTCGGAATCTCTGCCACTTGCTCACCATAGAGTAGTTTTGACGATTGATGATGGGTATAAGTGTGTTTATGAGAATGTGTACCCTTTGCTGAAGCGTTATCGGATGACCGCAACCATAGGACTAATCGTTAACTATCTCCGGAATGCCTCGGTTAATTATGGGCAACCCAATTCCTTTTTAAGCTATAAAGAAGTGAAGGAGATGATTGACTCATGCGGAGTGGAAGTCGCCAGCCACACACTTTCCCATCCCTGGCTGACCCAATTGGATAGCGCCCGTGCCTGGGAGGAAATATACCGGTCACGGGTGGTCCTGGAGTCTATTTTTGAGATCCCGGTAATAACATTTATCTACCCCTACGGTGATATGGATAGGAGAATAAAAAGGTTGGTACGACGCGCTGGTTATCGGCTCGCTCGAGCGGTAAGAGGGGGTGAAGTGAACCTCTGGGTGGAGCCGTTCTGCCTTCCTGAGTTTGAGTTGCGGAGAGAGACCAGCCTGGAGGCGGTGAAAGAGCATATTCTTAAAAATCCGGTATCAATTCTCCTTATCCATCGGATTGTCCCTAAACCAAGCGTGTTTACCGAGTGGTCTATTATGGATTTTGGTAAACTGTTAAGCTGGCTTTATGAAAATGGTGCCCGAACCGTCACGCTTGCCGAGCTTTATGATGATTGGCGCCAGGAGGTAGCCGGGCTGAGGATTAAAGAGCGGGCGATTGGCAGCCCAGAAGCAGAGATTCTACTCAAGGAGATAGACATCGACAATACTAGAACTCGGCATCCCGCCAGAAGTAAATAGTTTGAGGTTTTCTTTTTTGCCAAGGAAGATATCAACGTGCCGGCCGCGAACCGAACCACCGATATCATGCGCATAGAAAATCCCGGTAAGCGGCTTTCCATTAATAATAACTTTCTCGGCTTGAGGGATATAAACCTTTGAACCTAAAGGGATTATGCTTGGGTCAACCGCAATGGATTTGAGTTCGGTAAGGGTGTGCCCTCCATTTCCCAAAAACCTGTTGACCACCTGGACCCGGTTTTGTAATTTCAGGTAACTTATTTTTCTTCCGTCCTTTAATCTTCCCGCGGACTCGGTTTTAAAATCTTTTACAAAAGATGGGTGAAACCTCCCCAAGAGTTTTCCATCTTTGGTATATAAAGGAACCGTCCTATTCTTTGCCGGATAATCCTTCTCTTCAACAACCCAATAGTAGGTTATTTTGAACTTCCCTAAATATCGAGCGGTTTTAACCTCCTGTCCCGGACCAATACCCTCAAAAAGCCAGGCTGGCGGGGTTTGCCCGACCGGTTCCAGACCGGTTGTCTGAACCCTTGGACCAACACAACCAGAAACAAGAAAAAAGGCACAAATTGCCCATTTGTTCATATTTTAATTATAAAAATATTTTGGCTATGTCAAGAAAAAACAGATAGTTAACCTGCGTTAAGAGAAGTCCAAACCCAGACCTGGCTGCATTGCTCTGGGTGGGGTCTTGCCGAAATGTTTATAAGCTAAAGGTGTCGCTACCCTCCCTCTCGGTGTCCTCTGAATAAACCCTTGTTGGACTAAAAATGGTTCGTAAACCTCTTCTATAGTCCCCTCCTCTTCACTGACCGCGGTTGAAATCGACCTAATCCCCACCGGTCCCCCACCAAACTTCTCAATAATAGTTAAAATAATCTTTTTATCCATCTCATCTAAACCCTTTAAGTCAACATCTAAGCGGGCTAATGCGAACTGGGCGATTTCCTTGTCAATTCTTTGGGTCCCTTGAACCTGGGCAAAATCCCGAACCCGTCGGAGAAGCCGGTTAGCAATCCTCGGGGTTCCCCGGGAGCGGGTGGCAATTTCCATCGCCGCATCATCAGTTATATCAACAGACAGAATCCGGGCGGTTCTCCGGACAATTAAACAAAGGTCTTCCGGTGGATAATAGTCTAACCGGAGAACAATCCCAAAACGACTGCGAAGGGGTGCGGTCAGCAGACCGGTTCGGGTTGTTGCTCCAACCAGAGTAAAGGGTGCAAGCCCGATCCGTTCTGACCTCGCACCAGGACCTTTATCTAATAGAACATCAATAGCAAACTCTTCTAACGCTGGGTAAAGGAACTCCTCAACCGCTTTATTTGTTCGGTGGATTTCATCAATAAAAAAAACATCCCCGGGATTAAGACCGGTCAGTATTCCAGCAAGGTCAATCGGGCGCTCCAGAACCGGACCGCTTGAACACCGAATCTCCTTACCCATTTCCTGGGCAAGGATATAGGCGAGGGTGGTCTTACCAAGCCCGGGTGGACCCGAAAGCAGGATGTGTTCTAATGGCTCATTCCGCAACTTCGCTGCCTGGATAAAAACACTTAAATTTTCCTTTATCCTGTTCTGACCGATGAAATCCTTGAGAAAACGGGGTCTAATTTCATCATCCCACCTCTCTTCACCCCGCAGGCGTTCAGGGGAGGAGAGCCTTCCCACTGCTCCGCACTCGGAGTCCGGCGGGACACCTTCTGGTAGCCTCGCAACACTCTTCGGCTGTCTGGGGTGATGGGGATTTCTCGCCATTTTGCCTTCTACCGTCTCTTTGTCAGCGCCGCCTTCAACACCTCTTGCAGACTCATTCCTGGCTGAAATTGAATTCTCCTAAGCCGGTCTTCTGCCTCTTTTCGGGAAAGTCCTAATGAGACAAGCGCGGCAACCGCATCCGCTAACAAAGAGATTAATGGACCTTTTATCTTGGGTATCGCTTCTCTCTCGGTTTGGGCTCGTTTAATAATTTCCGCCGCTTTTTTCGGACCAATACCCGGAACCGACCTTAAAACATCCTCTTTTCTTTCAGTAATTACCGCCCGGACCTCTTCAGGTTCAAACCGGGAAAGCAGATTTAGCGCCGCTCTTGGTCCCACCCCCTTTACCGAGGTCAAAAGCTCAAAAACCTCTTTCTCTTTGAGGGTGAAAAACCCAAACAGCTCCATCCCCGCCGGCGTAAAACGGGTGACCACGAAAAGGTTAACCTCATTCCCGGGCTCCGGCAACCTTTGAGAGGTAGAAAGAGGGACCAGCAACTCAAACCCAATCCCCGCGGTCTCAACTACTAACCGGGTCGGCTCCTTAATCAGCAGGCTTCCTCTCAGCCGGACAATCATCTTTTTATCTATCCCTTTGCGGTAAGCGGGCACTGAGACCGGATAAAGTGAGTATAGGCAACCGCTAAGGCATCAGCGGAATGTTCTGGGAGTTTCCCATCTACTTTTAATACTCTTCGGACCATGTATTTTAGCTGACTCTTAGAGGCTCTACCGGAACCGGTTATCGCCAGTTTTACCGTTGCCGGGGTGAACTCAACCACCGGAATTTTGTTTCTTGCCAAAACGCTCAAAATTACCCCCCGGCACTCAGCGGTGAGAATAACGCTTCGGGCACCCTTCCCCTTAAAAAAAAGCGTTTCCAGGGCACAGGATTCAGGTTGAAACTTTTTGATAACCTTATTTAATTCATTACTTATATAGAGAAGCCGTTTTGGCAGTTCATCCTCGGGATTGCTTGAAATTATTCCGAACCCCTGGGTTCTAAACCGGGCACCATAACCAGCGATAACCCCGAACCCGGTGGCGCTCAATCCCGGGTCAATCCCTAAAATAATCCTACCTCTCTTTCCTTTTCCCGCTTTGGTCAAACCTTATTCCCGAGCCGCAACCTTTTCCAGAATCTCGTCCGGTATGTCAAAGTTAGCGTAAACTTGTTGGACTTCTTCCAGTTCCTCAAGCATCTCAATCAATTTTAAGACTTTGGGTGCATCCACCTCAGAAACAGGGACTGTGGTAGAGGCAATTTGGGTTAATTCTGCCCGTTCCCACTCAATACCGGCTCTCTTCAGTTGGCGCTTCACCTCTTCAAAATTTTCCACTGAACAGACAACTGTCCACCCCGATTTATCGGTTTGGACATCGTCAGCGCCCCCCTCCAGCGCCACTGATAACACCGTATCCTCATCCGCCTTCGCTCGTTCAATCACAATTATCCCTTTGGGCTTAAATTGCCAAGCAACGCACCCGGCTGAGCCCATAGAACCACCATACTTATCAAATACATGACGGATTTCTGCAGTTGTTCGGTTTTTATTATCGGTCAAAGCCCGAACGAGCAGCGCTACCCCTCCGGGAGCATAACCCTCGTAATAAACCTCCTCATAAGCTACGCCCGGCAATTCACCGGTGCCCCGCTTTATTGCCCGCTCAATGTTCTCCTGCGGCATATTTATTGCTCTTGCGGCCTCAACCGCACTCCGGAGTCTCGGGTTCCCCTCTATGTCACCGCCGCCGAGCCGGGCAGCGGTAGTTATCTCACGGATAAGTTTGGAAAAGGCACGCCCCCGCGCCGCATCCATCTTGCTTTTCTTATGCTTAATCGTTGCCCACTTAGAATGTCCGGACATATTTTCCTCCGCTATTAATCTTTTCTATCCACTAATTTTAAACTTTAAATGAGCGTTGTCAAGCAAGCGCAATCTCCCGGACCAATGGGAACCTCTGCTAACGGGGCTCATTACGTTGATAAAGGATATAATCCTGCCTCCAGCGGGATGGGATTTCCTCCTTTTCTAAAAAAATATTGCTTTCTCCAAATCGGGAAAATCGCTTGACCGGAATGTATTTCTCAGCGATGCCCGGGGATAAGGCTATTTCTTGTTCGCCCTTAAACACTCCCAGAAATAGGTAATCGGGCAGCCAGAGCTTCACTTTTTCTATAGAGTTGCCCGGCAGCCGGGGGGAGACTAGACCGTTGAGGTCGTAAATATGAGCCCGGGAGTAATAACCAATGGCACCGATATCACCAGCGGCGATAAATTTTCCCTTCGCTGGATGTTCCTTGAACCAGTTTCTGAGTGGGGTGTAGACATAACGCGAAACCGGGGAGCGACCAACTTTAACCGCAATAACCAACCCGGTTATTATTACAAGAAAACTACCGATAATCGCTAAGGATATCGGCGTTAACCTGACTTTTTTGAAATAACGCTGGAAGAGGTCAACAATCCCGACTGCGGCTAACAAAAACTTTACAAAATAGGGTGCGAAAAAGTACCACCCCCAAATCTGCGGACGAAGAATAAGATAAGCTGAAAAATAAACCGCACCCCATAGCGTGAGAATACCCAGAAACGGAGACTTTTTGCTCCCTCTCATCGCACCCCATACCGCAAACGGCAGGATAATGATATGAAGCGGGTTGATGAAGAACTCATCCCGCAGAATTGGGAGAATACTACCCGATAGTTGAGCCGCTTTTGCTATCACCGAATTGGGAAAAGGAGACCCGTAATAGTGCCAGAAGAATAAAAGCGGCGGGATAATAATTGCGGTCTCAAGTAATACCATCAGGAGGCTAACACGGAATTGGCGGTTGGATATTAGTATTATCAAAAATATCCCGCTTAGAAGTAACGCCTCGGGACGGAGAAAATAGGTGCCAGCACTAAGAAGCCCGGCCAGGAGGAAGCGGCGGTTAGCGAATAGCATTATCGCTAAGAGTGAGGACAAGAGGAAAAGGCTTGTCTCCATTGCACCAACAGGAATTCGCACCATTACCGGTTCGCCGGCAAACATAATTGCCAATAAGACCGTCTCCAAAAGCATTGAATTGTGCTTCGCCCAGTGAAATATTAAAAGCATTGTGAGACAATCAAAGAGGATGTTCACCAGCTGGGCAATTAAGGGAAGGTCAATACCGAAAAATGCCGGCAAACTCAGAATTATGGCAAAAAGAGGGCTGGTAGTTCCAAGAATGCGTTCGCCGGTGTTATACACCAGCCCATAACCGGCGGCGAAATTCTGGGCATAACGGAAGGTAATGAAGGCGTCATCGTAAGGATGGCGGATGAACATTCCCACAAGGCGCCCAATAATAATGGTGGCAGTAGTAATTACCAACAAGATGTTCCCGCCCCCAGCTTGTTTTAAGGGAACGGCGGGGTTTTGCTGCATTGAACTACGAGCCTTTCTGGAAGCGGGAAGCGGAATGAAATATCCTTATCATTTCCTCCGCCGATTTACGGAAGCTGAACAGCTTGGCGTGTTCAATACCCGCCGACGACATCTCTTTTAACCTTTGCTCGTCGCTAAGCAACTCCTTTAGTCGCAAAGAGAGGTCTTGAAAATCACCGGTGCGAAAGTATTGGGCAGCTGCTCCCCCCACCTCGGGCAGGCTGGAAGAGTCACTGCACAAAACTGGACAACCACACGCCATCGCTTCCAGAATCGGCAACCCGAACCCCTCATACCGGGAGGGATAAACCAAAAGCCGAGCCCCACTATAAAGCGGAACGAGGTATTCATCCTCAACTCGCCCCAGGTAACGGACCATTCCCCTTTTTTCATACTGACTAATTTCCTTGAGAATCCCCCGACAACGCCACCCCACACCACCAACTAAAACTAAAAGCGGTGCCTGGGGCAGGCTCGCTAAGGCTTTGAGTAAGGTGCGATGGTCTTTTCTTGGTTCAATGGTACTGACAAAAATTATGTAATCCCGGTCAATCCCGAATTTTCCCAGGACAATTTTCTTTGCGGTCTCCTTATCAAGGGGTTTGAAAAAAGGTGCTGCCGCCTCTTTGACGACCTGCAACTTCCCCCGGTTAATCTTAAAGTACCGGGTGGTTAGTTCGGCAGTTGATTCTGATACACAGACCACGATTTCCACCGCCTTGAGTATAAAGGGGAGGAGAAGGCGGGTTCGTATTAGAGCACAAAATTGCATACTTTGAGGACAGACATAAGGAACTAGGTCGTGAAGGGTCAGGACACGGATACAGTGGTGTCTTAATCTGAGAGGTAAGTTTGTTGGCTGTCCCCAGAAGATATCAACCCGGTCTTTTGCCAGGACTTCCGGGAGGGTCAACTGAACCCATAAACTGGGGCGAGGAGAAAGCCAGTTATCTACTACCCGAATTCCCCAGTTACCCTTGTTAATTGGGAGACTTATCGGCGTCGGCGAATAAATAAGAAATTCATCCTCGGTGGCAATCTGGGCCATCTCTTCAAGCAAACTATTCAAATAACGCCCGACGCCGGCGAGTTCAAAAGCGAAAGATATACCGTCAATCCCGATTCGCATTTTCAAATTTTCGTCATTGCGAGGTTTCGTGTCCTTTTTTCCTCATTGCGAGCGAAGCGAAGCAATCTCATTCTGCTCAACCGTCAATGAAATTCCCACGCCTCCTTCGGAGGCTCGGAATGACAAAAGAAGGAGTGTCATTGCGAGGTTTCGTTAGAAACCGAAGCAATCTCATTTTGGTGAAGTTCCCTCTCTTCTTTAGACTTTTGATTGCCCAATCCAATTGCCAGACCAAGAAGCGCACCCATTAATGTAACCGCCGCATACTGCCAGCTAAAAGAGTCCAGAAGTCCATGGGTTAAAAATGCAACCAGTCCTGCTTCCAGCCCTACCGCCACCCCTTTCCCCTCCTGAGTTTTGAGACTTCTCCGGAGGGGAGGTAATCCGAAAACCGCTTTACCAAGCAAGAGGATGAAACTTACAAACCCCACCACCCCCAGGTCAGTCAGGACTTCTAAGTAAATATTATGGGTATTATATCTAATCCCTTCTTTCCAGGGCATAAATAATCCGTAATGCTGTTTTACGAACTTAAAGTTTTCGGCACCGATACCAAATAGCCAGTTATCCTTAAAAATCTTAAACGCATACTGCCAGAATATCAGCCGTCCAAGAAGTGCCGGGTCATCGGCGGTGGTCGCACTCACCCGCATTAAAAGAATCTGGCGTAAGGGTTCAATTAAAAAAATTAGCACCACCCCGCTGACGATGAAAAGGTTGAGCCGGAAAGAACGGATGGTAAACATTATATATAGGAGGGCGACCCCGAATCCTAACCAGGCACCCCGCGCACCGGATATGGCTAAAGTAGTTAATAATAGGAGAAGGACTATTAACCAGAATATTTTTGCCGGCGGTTTTTTAGCTTCCAAAAACAGACCCAAAACAATTCCAATAAAGGTAGTGGCAAAAAACCCGACGGTGTTGAGGTTCAATATACCAAACGGTGTTTCAATCAGTTTCCCCCGGAAGAAAGCGCCGCCGGGTAAAATCAGGAAAAACCAGAGACAGAGAAAGGAAAAAGCTACCCCAATAGCCATTGTGCTGAGGACCCGCTTTATCTCTTGAATTGACCTGGGTATGGTAGCAAAACAATATCCCAATATTATTCCCTCTAACCAGATAATTGAAAATACCATTAACTTTTGCGACCCCCACCCTTTTATCGTTGCGTTCATTCCCCCAAGAAAAATCGCCAGCAGTAAAAGCCCGAAAGGCAGAGCGGTCCACCGTTTCGCCCGGGTGGGCAAGTTTTGGTTTTTGTCTTCCGATAAAAACTGCGTCATCTTTAATAGCAATAAGAGCCCGATTGTTCCCGGATAAAGAATATATCGGTGATAGTTATGGGGGAGTAGTTCGATATGTCCTAAAGGAAAGATAAAGGCGAAGAAAAGTAACAGGGAAAGGTTGTCTTTGAGAAGTAACGCCCAGACTAAAATTTGAAAAGGGACAAAGAGAAGGGCAATGCCTAATTGGTCTCGATTCAGGTAGAGGAGAGCAAAAAAACATATAACGAGGAATAACTCAATTAAAATAATCCGAATTAGCGCCCTCGGTTCACCTGCTCCTTTAAGGGGAAGTGCCGGAGAAAAAAACATTTTAAGTACTCGGTTTTGCAAACATCTCTTGCATAATTAACTTAATCTCGTTTATCTTAATCCCCCGAGTCAAAATTAAAAGTCCGGGATACACCAGAAAGGCACTCCCGACCCCAATGGCTGGGTGAAACTTGGCGGCAAACCAGGCTATTGGCGCCGTGCCCAAAACTGAAAGAATTGCTTGGAACCCGGTTTTTAAAAAAGCTATCGCTGGAATTCGGCCGGGTGTTCTGAATTGGGCTCCCAATAAAATGCTCAGACCAACCGCTTCGGCAGCAAAAATGCTTATCCCGGCGCCAACAGCGCCATAACGGGGGATCAACAAAAAGTTTAAAAGTAGATTGACAACCAAACTTATGCCAGGTTGAATTGTCGGGATGAACGGTTTATTTATTCCATAAAAATAAATACTTAGGAGAGAATTTAAATATACACAACCTACCCACCAGAGGAGAACCCGGAAACTGGAAACTGCCGGAATGTATTTGGAGCCATAAAGGAGCAGTATCAGCGGACGCGCCAGTAAAGTCCCTAATAAAGTGATCGGGACTCCCAAATTTACCATATAGCGCACCCCGCGGTTCATAAATTTTTTTAATTGTCCCCGGTCATTTAAAAACAACCGAGAAATTACCGGATACATCGCCGCGGAAAATGCTCCCGCCGGGAAGACAATTCCAAAGGCGAAGCGAAACCCAGCGTTGTAAATGCCGACTTCGCTCGTCTTCCAAAATTGGGCAAGAAACAATGAGGCGTTCCAATAGTAAGCGGCGACCAGAATTGAAGCAATCGCAAATGGATATGAAACCCTTAACATTCGTTGCCATTCAGGAAAGTTCCACGATATTCCTATTGGGACAAACTTCCAAGCAAGCAAAAGAGCAGCAAAAATAACCGCCAATCCATTTGCCCCGATATAAAGCCAGGCATAACGGAGTGGAGCAGCAGCACCTCGGGCTAAAAGTAAAGCACCACCAGCAAGTCCGAGAGTCTGAACTAACCGGATTAAAGCAACAAACTCATTTCTTTCAAACCCCCAAAAAATATTTGCATAAAAGGAAAAAAGGGCGTTAAGTAAAACAAACAGGCTGAGGAGATTCACGATGGTTCTTATCTCCGGTGGATAGTTCAGGAGATTGATTAATAATAGTATTATAAGACATACCAATCCCGAACCCAGTAGTCTCATCGCCGTTCCATTGGCGAGAAAGGTTTTCGCCACTGAACGGTCTCGGGCAATTTCTCTGGTGGCTAACATTCCTAACCCCATATCGGGGAAGACGGTAAAAATATTTACAAAAGCCAAGGCAAAGGAAAGGACACCAAATTGGGTAGGACCCAGATGCCGGGCAGCAATTAGAAAATAGAGAAGGGACATAAATTTGTTGGCGATATCCGCAATCGCTAAGGAAAAGGTATTAATAATAAGTCTACGAACTAACCCACGCTCGTGCACACTATACCTTTGGTTTCTGGCGGCGAGTCAAACGGAGAATCACCCTCAGGGTTTCGTTCCGAAGGTTGTCCCAGCGCTGGTACTCCTCGGGTTTATTGTTTCGTAAATAGGCAAAGTATTCTCCAATAAATGCGAGACTTACTCCAAAAAGGAGGCTAAACATAAATACCCCAAGGGTGATTAGGGTGCGTCGGGGGAAGCTGTGCCGTTGGGGTGGTACCGCATAATCGAGAATTGTCAGGGTTGGTGCATCCCTTGCCTCTAAGATTTTGGCATACTCATATTGTTGATAGAGCATCTGATAGGTCTCTTCCAGTATTTTATAATCACGATACCGCCGGGCATATTCGGCGGCTACTGTCGGGAGATGCTCAAATGAGACCCCAAAACCTACTCCAAACCCACTTGAGGCAACACCTTGCTCCAACTGGCGCAACTGCTCAGAGAATGCTCGGACCGTACGCTGGGTGTTAATAAAATAAGGGTTATCGGGGCTGGCGACATCTTTTATCGCATCCAGCTCTGCCTGTTTTAGGTAAGCCTGGGACTTCAATTTGGCATAGGCTTCAATCGCGGCCTTGGTCTCTTCGTCAACCGTGACTACTTTGTGCCGAGATTGAAATACCTTCAAAGACTCTTCGGCCAGCGCTAAGGTGCTTTCTACTTCCAGAACTCGTTTCTCCAAGAAGACCCTCATCACATGTCCCCTGCTAATATTGGAAGTGCGCAGAAAGTTGTCCAGCTCCTCAATATAGGTGTTAGCAATTTTTGCCGCCAGATTTGGGTTTTTTGTTTCAACACTTACTCGCACCACCCCTTCATCACCAACTTTAATTCTGGTGATATTTTTTAACGCCTTAAGCAACTGCTCGGTCCTGGTCGGCTTAATGCGGAAATACTTAAAGAGACTGCATCTCTCCGCCACCTTGCTCATAACCGTCCGGCTGAGTAAAATTTCCGCCATCAGGTCCGAAGCAGGTCCAGCGCCACCGAGCCCGGAAATTTTAAAACTTCCCAGCGGGCTTCTCAAACCCGATGTTCCTAACAGGCTGGTAAATCCAAACATATCCCCTTCCTCACTGGGAGGCAAAATCGCCGCCGTGGCAGTATAGCGTTTGGGTAAGAGAAAAGTAAATAAAAGGGCAAAAATGGTAATAATTATCGTATTCAGAAAGATAAACCGCCGCCACTTCCATAGAACTTCCAAGTAGTGGACCAATTTATTCACACCCATAGTCTAAATAAACCGTGGTAACTGTCAATAGAGTTTTTCTCCTTGCGAGCCTGCGAAGGAGGCGTGGCAATCTCCTCCGCTCTCCCGTCGACAAGACTCCTGTGCACTGAAATTACATTAGCCGGGAGAGAATTTGTCTTATCCTTACTGCCGCTTTACCATCACCAAATGGATTAACCACCTGCGCCATTTTCTGATAAGCATTTTGGGAATGAAGGAGGTTTTCTGTAGCCTGAATTATTGCCTCCGGGTTGGTCCCGACTAACTGAGCACAGCCCGCCCAAATTGCCTCCGGGCGTTCGGTCCTTTCCCGAAGGATTAAAACCGGTTTTCCCAGACTGGGCGCCTCTTCCTGAATTCCCCCGGAATCGGTAATTACCAGATATGATTGGTTTAAAAGTTTGACAAAATCAAAATAATCAAGCGCGGGGATAAGATTTATCCCTGCTATCCCCCCCAAAATTTTCCTTACCGGTTTACTCACTTGAGGATTGGGATGGACTGGATAGACTACCTTCACCTCTGGGTTTCTTTTTACTAAGGTAATGAGCGCCTGGCATATCCCTTTTAGTGGTTTGCCAAAACTTTCTCGGCGATGCAGGGTCACCAGAAGCAGCCGTTTTCCGGGGTCGGGGGTGGGCTTCCCGGGACTGGCAATCTTTGACTTCACCCAGAGCAAAGTATCAACCACTGGATTCCCGGTCACAAATACCCGGGATTCCGGGACCCCCTCGGTAAGCAGGTTTTGCTTTGCCCTTTCAGTTGGAGCGAAATGCCAGTCTGCCAGTAAGGTTATAAATCTCCGGTTGATCTCTTCCGGAAACGGAGCAAATTTATCAAAAGTCCTCAAGCCAGCCTCAATATGACCAACCACAATCTTCTGGTAATATGCGGCCAGGGAACAGACAAATGCGCTGGTGGCATCCCCTTGAACCAAAACTATATCTGGCTTTTCTTTTTTAAACACCTGCTCCACTTTTTTCAAGCATTGAACCACAACATCACTTAAACTCTGATTCTCCCGCATCGCTTTCAAATCGTAATCGGGTTTGATTCCGAAAACACGGAGCATCTGGTCTAAAAGGAGACGGTGCTGGGCGGTAACTACTATCCGAACTTTAAACTTCCGAGGATATCGTTTAAGCTCTTTAATAACCGGGAATAGTTTTATCGCCTCCGGTCTGGTGCCAAACGCAAAAATAACCTTACGGGGAGCAACTGGTTTATAATTCTTACCCCCTTGAACCTTCATAATCAATCGCCTCACTCCGCCCCCTCAGGCTTCGCCCCAGTTCTTCGCAACCCCTATCTCTACCAGAAGCGGGACTCTTAAACGCCAGGCACCTTCCATCTCCCCTTTTATAAGCTCCCTGGCTTCCAGGACCCTTTCTTGCTCTACCTCAATTAAAAGCTCATCATGAATCTGAAGGATTATCCCGCCCTTAAACCTTTCTCTCTCAAAGGCTTGGTGTACTAATATCATTGCCCGCTTCATAATATCTGCTGCCGAACCCTGGACCGGGGTATTCAAGGCGACGCGAATTGCCTGTTCACGCACTTGCCGGATTTCACTGAAGAGCCCGGGAACCGGTCTAATTCTTCCCGAGATGGTCCGGACTAAACCGTCCCTTTTTGCCTCTTCAATAATTCGCTCCTGCCATTTTCTAACATCGGGAAACTTTTGAAAATACTCCTCCATAAATGCCCGGGCCTGTTCTAATGGGATGCCCATCCTTGAGGAGAGTCCGTAGTCGCCCATTCCATAAATAAGACCATAATTTACCATCTTAGCAATTCGGCGCTGCTCGGGGGTAACATCATCAAGTGAGATACCTAAAATTGCTGCTGCGGTCGCCCTGTGGATATCTTCCCCATTTAGAAACGCCTCACTTAAGCGCTCATCGCCGCTAAGATGGGCTAAGACCCTTAACTCAATTTGAGAATAGTCTGCGGAAATTAACATCATCCCGCTATCCGCAACAAACCCTTGCCTTATCCTTTCACCTAGTTCACCTTTTATTGGGATGTTCTGGAGGTTGGGCTCATAACTGGTAAGTCTCCCGGTACTTGTTCCGCACTGATTGAACTTAGAATGAATACGGTGAGTTTTTGGGTGAGCAACTTCCAAGAGCGGTCTTAAATAGGTGTTCAAAAGTTTATCTAACTCCCGATATTTTAAAACTTCGTCAACAATTGGATGTGCTCCTCTTAAGTCGGTCAGCACATCCTGACCGGTAGAATACCCGGTTTTTGTTTTTCTCCTGTGGGGTAGTTTTAGCCGTTCAAAAAGCACTTCGGACAACTGCCGGAATGAGCCGATATTAAATTCAAAACCGGCCAGGTCATATATTCTTTTCTCAACTTGTTTTTTTTCTTGATTAAGCTCCTGAGTCAGTCTATTAAAAACGCTGGGGTTAATCTTCACCCCCCGCTCTTCCATTCGAGCAAGGACAAATATTAAGGGCATCTCGATTGTCTCCGCTATCGCCGCTAACCCCCGTGCCTGCAGTTCCGGTAGAAGCGCTTGATAAACCCGCCAGGCCCACACCGCTCGCTGGGAATGTTCGGATAGCTGCGCTCCACGACCCAGCACATAAACTACCACATCTTCCGGCCGATACCCCTTCCGGTTTGGGTCTAAAAGCCAAGCGCCTACCCCTAAATCAAAAACTGGCTTTGCCAAATCCAAACCCTCCTGATGAAGTTCTTTCAGTGTATCCTTAATATCAAACCCAATACTTACTCCAGCTTTATTTTCGAGAAGAAACTTTATTAAATGATGCTTATTCTGAGGAATAAACAACGCCCGATTCCCATCTGGTGAGACCCACACACCTTTCCCTGGTGCAGAGGAAAACCCAAATGGTAGACCGGATATCCGTTCCAGCTCAGCAATATCATCTACTGGGCATATCTCCAGCTCTATTTTCACCCCTTCTCGCCCTTCACTGGTTAATTCATTGAGAAATGAATAAAACTCCATCTCCCGGTAAATCTCCATCAAGCGCTTACGGTCGGGTTCGTTAAGTTTTAAACTTTCCAAGGTGACGGCTATCTGGGCATCAGTTTTTATCTTGGCTAACTTTTGGGAAAGCCGCAGCTGTTCCCCAAACTCCTTCAACCGCTCATCTAACTTGAGCGCCTCCTCTAGACTGCCGTACTTTGCCAGCACCGCCAGAGCCCTTTTTGGTCCGATGCCGGAAACACCGGGAATGTTATCTACCGCATCCCCGGCCAATGCTAAAAAATCAGGCACTTTCCCCGGCAGAACTCCTAACTTCTCCTGCACATCCTTGGCTCTGTAGCATTTCTCCTTGTAAGGGTCATAAACGGTAATTCCTTCTCCCACGAGTTGCAGGACATCCTTATCCGAACTAACGATAATCACCTCAAACCCCTCTTCCCGCCCTTTATTTGCCAGACTCCCAATAACATCATCCGCCTCAATGCCCGGGACCTCAAGCACCTTCAGACCCAATGCCTCAACCAAACTTTTCACTACCGGGATTGATGCCTTGAGTTCATCTGGCGCCTTAGGTCGTTGCGCCTTATATTGGGCAAAAATGCTCTCCCGGAAAGTTAGACCCGGGGCATCAAACACCACCGCACCGTATTCGGGCTTAAACTCCTTTAAGACCTTCTTTAAAGTATTGGCAAAACCAAAAACCGCCGATGTATTTTCCCCCTTAGAATTGCGCAAAGGATTTCGGATAAAGGCAAAATAACTCCGGTAAACTACCGAATGCCCATCAACCAACACCAATTTTTTCATAGAATAGGCTCCGGGAGGTAATCAACATCCTGAATTTTAATTTTATCCCCTTACGATGTCAAACAAACACTTGATTTTTTAAAATTGTATATTAAATTTATGTAAATGATTTATATTCAACCTTTAGACCTTACTCACTATATTGACCCGGATAGAATCTTCTTTGGTGAAGGTCGGGGGGAAGTCGGTCTTGCGCTTCATATCCCTTTAAAGAATTATGTCGCTGGCAGTGATACGATGACCGATTATCATCTGATGATTTCGGTGGCGAATAACCTGATAGATTTTCTTATTAATAAGCGGCCGCGGCGCGGTCCCGAGGCTTGGGATTACGACCCGGAAAGGACGGCAGAGATTTACAATGTGTGTGGCGACAACCTATCCACCAGCGGAATCATTATCGCCGACAAAAACTATAACTCGGGACCAAAGTTACAAATTTTCCTTGACAAAACCTTCGGTGCTAACGAGATTGCAATTAGGTGGAAGGCGCAGCTGGTTTTGGATGAGCACCTTCTTCCTGACTACGAGCAGTATTTGAAAGAGTCTCTCCGCAACCAGGAGCCGGCAAAAATAAAAAGTGAAAATTAGCGAGGTAGGGGTCTTTCTCCCTCCTCTATATTGCGAGCCCCTCCTTCGTCATTGCGAGCGAAGCGAAGCAATCTCATTCTGCTCAACCGCAATCGCCAATGAGGTTCCCACGCCTCCTTCGGAGGCTCGGAATGACAAAAGAAGGGGTGTCATTGCGAGGTCTGCGCCCTTTCGTCATTGCGAGGGCGCAAGCCCGAAGCAATCTCATCCCGGGGAGATTCCGCGCTTTGCTCGGACGGAGCTTCGCTTGTGCTCAGAACGGAGCATTCGGGCAGGTGATTCATACCCGGTCCGGGAACTTTTCTTTTAGATAATCAACTATCTCCTGGGTGGGTGTCCCGGGACCAAAAAGCCGACCACACCCCATCTGGTAGAGTGCCTCCATATCCTCTTTCGGGATAATACCGCCACCAAAAACAAGGATCTCTTCTGCACCCTTTTCTTTTAAAAGACGGATTACCTCCGGGAATAAGGTCATATGAGCACCAGAGAGAATGGAAAGCCCAACCGCATCAACATCCTCCTGAATTGCCGCCTCAACAATCATTTCTGGAGTTTGATGGAGACCGGTATAGATAACCTCAAATCCGGCATCCCGTAAGGCTCGGGCTACCACTTTTGCCCCCCGGTCATGACCATCCAGACCGGGTTTGGCAATAAGAATTCTTAGTTTTTTGCCCATTTTCGCCTCCTAAAACATTGGTGGTTCCGCATAGCTGCCAAAGACTTCTTTCATTGCTCCGCATATTTCCCCTAAGGTCGCATAAGCCCGGACTGCTTCCAAAATCGGGAACATTACGTTGTCTTTCCCGGCACAGGCGTCCTTTAAATCGTTAAGTCTATTTTTAACCCGGGTATTGTCGCGGCGCTGGCGCAATTTTTGCAATCGTTCGCACTGCTCCTTTTCTACCCGCTCGTCAATCTTTAGAATCGGTATCGCCAACCTTTCCTCTTCTATTACATATTTATTTACACCCACTACGGTCCGTTTTCCCTCCTCAACCGCCTTCTGATAGCGATACGCCGCCTCGGCAATCTCTCTTTGAGGATAGCCCTGCTCAATCGCCTTGACCATCCCACCTAAGGCGTCAATCTTTTCAAAGTACTCATAAGCCTGGCGTTCCAACTCATTGGTCAGCGCCTCAACATAATAAGAACCTCCTAATGGGTCAATGACATTAATAACCCCGGTCTCTTCGGCGAGGATTTGCTGGGTGCGGAGAGCAATCAAAACCGCCTTTTCCGTGGGGAGTGCCCAGGTTTCATCCATTGAGTTGGTGTGAAGGCTCTGAGTTCCTCCCAGGACCGCGGCCAAGGCTTGAAAGGCGGTCCGAACGATGTTATTTTCAGGTTGCTGAGCGGTTAAAGTGCAGCCGGCGGTTTGGGTATGAAATCGCATAAGCCAGGATTCTCTCTTTTTTGCCTTAAATATCTCTTTCATTGTTCTTGCCCAGATTCGCCTGGCAGCCCGAAACTTAGCGATCTCTTCAAAGAAATCCAGGTGGGAGTTAAAGAAAAATGATAGCCGGGGTGCGAACTCATCAACATCCAAACCCGCTTTAATCCCGGCTTCCACATAAGTCATCCCATCCTTTAAGGTAAACGCCAATTCCTGGGCGGCGGTTGACCCAGCTTCGCGGATGTGATACCCGGAGATAGAAATCGTGTTCCACTTCGGGACATACTTTGAACCAAAAGCCATAATATCGGTGATAATCCGCAGGCTCGGTTCCGGCGGGAAGAGCCAGGACTTCTGGGCGATATACTCTTTCAAGATGTCATTTTGAATCGTCCCGCGCAACTTTTCACTTGGCACCCCCTGCTTTTCCGCGGTAACGATATAGAACGCCCAAATGACTGCCGCCGGACCATTAATCGTCATTGATGTTGACACCTCATCTAACGGGATTCCATCAAACAGGGTTTCCATATCCTCTAAGGAAGAAACCGCAACACCGCACCTCCCCACTTCACCTCTTGATCGCGGGTCGTCGGAATCTCGCCCATAAAGGGTCGGAAAGTCAAAGGCGACCGAAAGCCCGCTCTCACCCTGCTCAAGAAGAAATTTGTAACGGGCATTGGTATCCTTCGCGGTGCCAAAACCCGAAAATTGCCGCATTGTCCAGACTCTCCCCCGGTACATATTGTGTCGGATACCACGGGTAAACGGGTATTCACCAGGAAACCCCAGGTCGCGGATATAGTCAAAATCGGGCAAATCTATTGGGGTGTAAAGAATATCAACCGGCATACCACTTACTGTGAGGAACTTCTCTTTCTCGCCCTTATTGAGATCGCGCTCCCATCGTTCTCTTTCGTTTTTGATTCTCTCAAGCTCTCCTTTATCCATAATTTACTTCCCTTCGCTCTTGGTAAACATTAAGGTGATAATCTCTTCGGCTGCCTGATAAGGGGTTATCCTCTTTGCCGCCACCTTCGTAACTAAGGTTTCTAACAACTCACTAATCTGATTTTGCTTTTGGAAGGTTTCATCCAGGTATGCTTCTACCAACCTTTCAATTTCTGCCTTAATTGCCTTCCGCCGCCTTTCAATCAAAATTGCCGAACGCTCCAAGTAATCTCGGTGTCGTTGGAGCTCCTCAAAAAGTTCCCGGACCCCTTTGCCGGTGGTGGCAACCGTTTTAATTACTGGCGGAACCCAACCATTGTTTTTTGGTTTTAACTCCAACATTGTTTCAACCTCCATTACCATCCGGTCCGCGCCCTCCCGGTCGCTCTTGTTCACGCAGAAAATTTCGCCAATCTCCATTAACCCGGCTTTGAGCGTCTGAATCGCATCACCCGACTCCGGCACCAGCACGACCACGGTTGAATCTGCCGCTGCGGCGATGTCCAGCTCCATCTGTCCGACGCCGACCGTTTCAATAATCACAAAATCCATCCCAAAGGCATCTAGAATGTCACAAACCTCTCTTGTCCTTCTTGCTAAACCGCCTGAACTCCCCCTCGTTGCCATCGAACGGATGTAACAACCGGGGTCAGTAAACAACGCCGACATCCGCACCCGGTCACCCAAGACCGCTCCACCAGAAAAAGGCGAGGTTGGGTCAACCGCCACTATTCCGACCTTTTTACCTGCTCTTCGGCACTCTAAGGCAAGCTTTTCCACCAGCGTGCTCTTCCCGGCACCAGGAGGTCCGGTAATGCCGATTCGGTAAGCTCTACCCACCAGCGGGTAGATTTCGTTCAAAATCGCACCTACTTCGGACCCACCATTTTCAACTAAAGATATAAGCTGACCGCAGGCGCGCCGGTCGCCCTTCTGAAACCGCTCAATCAGCCTCTCAATAGTCAATTCCGACACGATTGACAACCCCTCGCTGATACGGGTGCTTCACCTCCTTCACTTCACTGACTAAATCCGCCAGTTCAATTACCTCCTCCTTTGCCCCCCGGCCGGTAAAAACCAGCTCCACCTCCCTGGGGCACTCCCGGGCGATTTTTAAGACATCCGCTAAGGGCAAAAGCCCGTAGTCAACCGCGACATTAACTTCATCTAAAATCACCATCTGATACTCCCCCGACTTTATTGCCTTTCGGGCAAACTCCAGCCCTTTTCTTGCCAGTTCCAGGTCCTCGGGGCCGGGGTTTCCCTTTTGGACAAATGTCTTAAGACCAAACTGCCGAACCTCCAAACCCGGGAGAGACTTCGCTGACTTGACCTCGCCATAATTAGAATCACCCTTCATAAACTGGACAATCAGTACCCGCCAGCCGTGACCAATAGCACGCAGTGCCAGCCCAAAAGCCGCGGTCGTCTTACCCTTCCCATCGCCGGTATACACCTCAAGCATTTACTTCTTCACTCACTTAACCAATATCCGGGTTGAACTCTGGACCAAGCCTGACCTTAAAGAGCAGATTCATAATCGCATTCCAGGTTTTAAAGTAGTAAACCTCGCGGGCTAACGGAGCATTAAGAATATTCATTGCCACCGCTCCTTGAGGACCCTGGGAGGTAATGACAACCCTCAAAATCATATGGGCAATAACCCAGCCAGTCACAAAGCCCCAGACGAAGCCGAAAAAACCGTCCAACGAGCCAAAAGTCCAGCCGGTTAAACCAAAAAGCCAGCGGGCAAAGATTAAACTGAGCACCATCAACCCGATAAAAAGAACAATGAGCACTACTACTGGCGGGACGCCGATCAACTGGGCGATTGGTGGTGAAAAGGTATTAGCAGCCACTCCGGAAGCGACAAGCCCAATCATCTCAAACAAAGTAAGACCCATTCCGCCCGCCTTGGAGGTGCGAATTGTTTGAATTATCGCTCCGCCTAAGACAACCACTAAACACACCCAGTCATACCAGAACACATTATTCCCCTTTTGTTGAATTTATATCCTTCACTCAATCTCCAGGTCTTCATCACCTCCGCCAAACTCTTCTTCACCACTCAATCCTTCATCGCCCCACTCATCAAGACCTTCATCTCCGAGCTCCTCATCACCTGGTCCAATCTCAGAAAAATCCTCTTCGGTCTTTGAGCCGCCGATTACCATAAATCTGCCAAATACCTGCTCAACCTTATTGCCACCGCACTCAGGGCAAACCGGATTTAAACCCGCTTCTTTTTCCGTTAGTGTAGCAATGATATCAAACCTCTTACCACATTCTTCACACCGATACTCATAAACTGGCATAAAATTCCTCCATTTTTAATATAATACTACAAAACCTTCCCTGCTGTCAATAAAATTTCCCCATCAGAAGGAGTGTCATTGCGAGGCTTCTTTTTTGTCATTGCGAGGTTTTTCTTTTTCCGTCATTGCGAGGAGCAAAGCGACGAAGCAATCTCCTTCCGGGGAGATTCCTCGCTTTGCTCGGAACGGAGTCTCCTTCTGCTCCACCGCCAATGAGATTCCCACGCCTCCTTCGGAGGCTCGGAATGACAAAAGAAGGGGTGTCATTGCGAGCGCAGTGAAGCAATCTCCTTTGAACTCTGGACCAAGCTATATGCTATTCGGTTAAATTTGACAGACTGGGCTTAAATATGTAGCCTATAAGAAGTAATTATGAAAAAAATATTGGTAGCAATTAGTCTGCTTGGTCTTCTCTCTTTCGGAGTTGCCCAAAGGAGCGAATCCGGTGTTTCTTTGTCGGTGCGGGCAGCGATTTGGGGACAAGTGAGACAACCTGGGCTCTATTCCCTTTCAGGCTCCCCGGACCTGTTTGAGCTAATCTCCGCTGCTGGCGGACCAACCAGCGGCGCGGACATCAGCCGGGTTTTAGTTATTCGGGAGCAGGATGGCACTAAACATCGGGTGAACCTTCTGCGGCTGGCACAATCGGGGAAACCATTTTTTCTTACCGCCGGTGATGTCGTGATTGTTCCCGAGTCTTTCTGGAGTCAGGTCAAAAACGCTTTACCGGCACTATATACCGCGCTATCGGTAGCCAATTTAATCGTCACGATAGTATTAGTCTCTCAGCGCTAACTCATTTCACCCAGGGTAGATAACCGGAGACTTTCAATACCAACCCTAAGACCACAATTGAGACCATTGACTGCAACTTCAGGAGAATATTCAGTGAAGGTCCGGCCGCATCCTTCAATGGGTCGCCAACCGTATCACCCACCACCCCGGCCTTATGGGCATCCGAACCCTTGCCGCCATAATTCCCCTTTTCAATATACTTCTTAGCATTGTCCCAGGCACCACCAGCATTTGCCATGAAAACCGCCAGGCAGAACCCGCTTGCCAATCCGCCAACCAGAAATCCAGTAACACCCTCAGGACCAAGTAGAATCCCAACGACCACCGGGGCAATTATCGCGGTTAAAGCGGGCGCAACCATCTCCTTCTGTGCCGCCCTGGTACAGATGGTAACCGCCCGGGCATAATCCGGCCGTGCCTTTCCTGCCATCAGTCCCGCAATCTCTCTAAACTGACGCCGGACTTCCTCGGCTATCTTAGAAGCGGTTCTCCCCACCCCTTTTAACACCATTGAGGCAACACCAAATGGTACCACCGCGCCCAAAAATATCCCGGCGATTAACCTTGGGTTCAGCAGGGACAAATCCAACGGTTTAAGGAATCCCAAGAACCTTTCACTGACAATCCGCACCTCATCCCGATAGGCAGCCACTAAAGCCAAAGCGGTTAAGGCGGCTGAGCCAATCGCAAAACCCTTGCCGGTCGCGGCGGTAGTATTACCCAGCGCATCCAGCGCATCGGTCCTTTCCCGAACAACCGGTTCCTGATTGGTCATCTGGGCATTGCCACCAGCGTTATCGGCAACCGGACCGTAGGCATCGGTTGCTAAGGTGATTCCCAGAGTGGAAAGCATCCCCACCGCTGAAATTCCGATTCCGTAAAGCCCTAAACCGGCAGCACCCCCACCGGAGAAATAGTAACTGGTAACAATTGCGACACCAACAACAATGACAATCGGTAACGCTGACCTCATCCCGACCGAGAGACCTTCAATGACCACTGTTGCCGGTGAGGTTCTTGCCTCGGACGAAATCGCCCGGGTGGGCGGGTAAGAGTCAGAGGTGAAGTATTCAGTAAAAAATCCAATGAGAACACCGGCTAAAAGTCCGGAGACAATCGCCCAATACACCGACCAGTTTTGGGGTAAGAGCCACTTAGTTACCAAAAAACCGCCTGCCGCGGCAAGAATTGCCGCACCATAAATCCCCCGGCGCAACGCCAGGAGCAAAACACCCTGCTCTGCCCTCTCGCCAGCCCGGACTAAAAAACTGCCCAGCACCGAAGCGACAATACCAACTCCGGCAAGCACCATTGGTAAAAGCACCCCGTTAATCTCAAACCCACTGCCATTAAACGCCACTACCGACAGTGCCATTGAGGCGATAATTGAGTCCACATAAGATTCGTAAAGGTCAGCACCCATTCCGGCGATATCGCCAACATTATCACCAACATTGTCTGCAATTACCGCTGGATTACGGGGGTCATCCTCAGGGATACCGGCTTCAATCTTGCCCACCAAATCGGCACCGACATCCGCCGCTTTGGTAAATATCCCGCCACCAACTCGGGCAAAGAGCGCCTGAGAACTGGCACCAATCCCAAATGCCAGCATCGTTGAGGTAATCAACTCCAATCTGTGCGCCAAGGGTTCGTGGGCGTAGACCGCGTTCAAAATCAGATACCACAAAGAAAGGTCAATCAACCCCAGCCCCACCACCACCAGACCCATTACCATTCCCGAAGAAAAAGCGACCCGCAACCCGGAATTAAGGCTCTGTTTACTCGCCCAGGTGGTCCGGGCGCTACAACGGACACCAATTGACATTCCAATAAAGCCGGAAAGACCGGAGAAAAATCCGCCGGTAAGAAAGGCAAAAGGCACAAAAGGCGACTGCAACTTAAGCACCGCCAGGATTACCAGCAATATAAAGACTACCGCAAAGAAAAGGGCAACCCCTTTATACTGCTGTTTCAAATATGCGGTTGCGCCCTCCTTCACCGCCCGGGCCACCTCCTTCATCGGTTCAGTACCTTCACTCTTCCGCAGATTATTAAGAGCAAGCAATAGGGCAAACCCTAACGCTAAAACCGCGCTACCGGGAGCAATCCAAAATATTGGGCTCATATTGTTACTCCTTTCTGGTATTTTTGGTAACCTTCAGGACTCCCGCATTTTAATTGCCCCACTGACAAAGTCAAGGAAAATGCCCTTTCTGGAAACGGGATAATTGACAAAATTTGTTAAACTTCTATCCTCATTATATTGAAGCAAAAAGAAAGAACGGACAGTGTAATCTTTCTCGGTTCCGGCGGTGCGAGAATTGTGATTGCCAAGCAGGTGCGGGCATCGGGCGGAATTTGGTTCAACCTTGCCAATACCCAGTTTCTCATTGACCCGGGACCAGGCGCTTTGGTGCGGGCAACAAGCAGCCGGCATCACCTGACACCGACCGAACTTTCGGCAATCCTGCTCTCCCATCGCCATCTTGACCATTCTGCCGATGTGAATGTGATGATTGAGGCGATGACGATGGGCGGAACCGAAAAGCGGGGGAAACTTTTTGCCCCCAGTGATGCCCTGGAAGGGGAAGACCCGGTGGTTTTCCGTTATTTAAGAGGGTTTCTCGAGGAGGTAGTGGTATTAAGCGAAGGCAGCAGTTACCAGTTGGGGCCGGTGAGTTTCACCTGCCCGGTGAGGCACCGTCACCGAGGTGAGGTATATGGGTTTCGCTTTGAAGTCAATAAGATGTCAATCTCTTATATCGCCGATACCGCCTATTTCCCCGAGCTGGCGCACCACTACCTCGCCGATGTGGTCATTTTCAATGTTGTCCGGTATAAACCCTCCGAGCTTGACCATCTCCATCTTCCAGAAGTGGAGACGTTAATAAAGGCGATGGAACCAAAGCTTGCTATTATGACTCATTTTGGGATGACGATGATTCGGGAGAAGCCCTGGAAGGTAGCAAAAGCGGTGAGCGAAAGGACCGGTTGCAAGGTAATCGCGGCGCAGGACGGGATGAAAATAGACCTTAACACCTTAACTAATAATGCCGAGGGTAAGACTGCTACCTGAGGAGGTAGTTCGCCGGATCGCCGCCGGCGAGGTGATTCTCCGCCCGGCATCGGTAGTAAAAGAGTTGATTGAAAATTCCATCGATGCCGGTGCAGGGAGAATAAAGGTTGAAATTAAAGCCGGCGGGAAAAACTTTATCCGGGTGAGTGATGATGGCTGGGGGATGAGCAGGGATGACGCCCGACTGGCGGTAGCCCGGTATGCCACCAGTAAATTAGCAGCGGTTGATGACCTTGCTAAAATCAGCACCTATGGGTTCCGGGGTGAGGCGCTGGCGGCAATTGCGGCGGTGAGTAGAATGAGTATTGAGACCAATACCGACGAGAATGGACCCGGCACCCGAATAGAAGTGGAAGGGGGAGAAATTAAGGAGATTGCCGAGACGGTGCGAGCCAGAGGGACAACGGTAACGGTGCGGATGCTCTTTTTTAATCTCCCGGTCCGGCGGGGTTTTTTAAAATCTGAAGGGTATGAGTCCCGTTTGGTGATCGAGGTTTTTAGAAATTATGCCCTGGCATTTCCGGAAATAGGTTTTGAGCTTATAAGTGATGACCGACCTGTTTTGAAACTTTTGCCCAGCGATTCACTAAGAGAAAGGTTAAAATATTTATTTGAGAAGAAGACCGTTGAAGGGATGGTGGAGTTTAAGGTTGACAATCCGCTTCTTACCCTGCACGGATTTTTTGATGAGCCCGGTCAGGTGAAGGGGTACGCCGAAGTCCAGGCGGTATTCTTTAACCGCCGACCGGTACGGAGTCAGGTGGTCAATCGGGCGGTCTATGAAGGGTATGGTCTCTTACCCGGCAGTAGTAACCCAAACTTTGTTGTCTTCCTCACCACCGACCCCTGCCGTCTGGATGTTAACATCCATCCAACCAAGCAGGAGGTCCGGTTTGCTGATGAGCGGTATTTGTTTGATTTTGTCGCTGAGGCGGTGAGGAAGGGTCTGGGGAGAGGGGGCGTTTCTTTCGCCGGCGCGGAAACTGGAGTTTCCCAGGCGATGTTAGCGATGCCGGAGACCGGACCGGGTGATTTTTGGCAGTTGCACAACAGTTACATTCTTGCTGAGGTCGCCTCCGGATATGTCATTATTGACCAGCATGCCGCCCATGAGCGGATTCTTTTTGAACAGCTCCTTACCGAACAGAAAAAGGCAAAACCTCAGGGGCTTTTGTTCCCCTTCACATTAGAGTTAAATGCCCCGGAGTTTGAAGCTTATGAGTCGATTTGTGATAAATTAGCCCGGATGGGCATGGAAACTAAGAGTTTCAGTGGCCGGACGGTGGTAATTGAGACGGTGCCTTCGGGCTCATTCTTAGGAAGAGACGAGCTTAGGGAGTTTTTTGCCGAGTTGCCGAGGATAAGTTCGGAACGAGCAAATATATTTCAGGAATTAGCCAAACTCATCGCCTGTAAAGGAGCGGTAAAAGCCGGGCAGCGGTTGAGTCGGGAAGAGATGGGCGCGCTGGTAAATCGGCTTTTTGCCTGTCAAGAACCCTATTTTTGCCCTCACGGCCGACCGGTAATAATTAAAATTACCTTAGCGGAGTTGGAACGGAGGTTTGGTCGGATTTGAAGGTTTTTGTTCTTACCGGCCCTACCGGAGTGGGGAAAAGTGAGGTCGCGGTTTTACTGGCGCGGAAGTTCCACTTAGAAATAATTTCTGCCGATTCCCGGGCAATCTATCGTTATTTAGACATCGGCACCGCCAAACCAGCAAAGGAGTTGCGGGCGGAGATAAGATTTCATCTCATTGACTTGATTGAACCAACTGAACGGTATTCTGCGGTAGATTATGCCCGGGACGCGGAAAAGGTAATGAAAACATTGGCAGAATCGGGAAGGCGGTTTATCATTGTCGGTGGCGCCGGATTCTATCTCCGAGCGCTGTTTCAGCCACTTTTTCCGGTGCCCCGGCACAACCCCGAGTTAAGAGCCCGGCTGGCAAAAGCGCCGGTTGCGGTGCTTTACCATCGTCTCCAAACTATTGACCCACAGCGGGCAAGAGAACTTCACCCTCACGACCGCCAAAGGATTATTCGGGCACTGGAGGTCTACGAGCTGACCGGCAAGACATTTACCCAATTAGCCGCAAGCCCAAAAAGAGAAACGGAGTTTACCCCGGTCTACGCGGTGCTAACGATGGAGCGCAAGCGGCTGTATCAGCGGTTAGAGGCGAGGTTTGACCAGATGATGGCGGCGGGATTACTTGATGAGGTGAAACGGTTAAAAGAGATGGGACTGGGGCAAGGAACGGGTGTAGTAAAAGCCTATGGCTATGCCGAGCTACTCCGTCACCTTGAGGGCGAGTTAACCCTTGAAGCGGCCAAGGCGCTGGCAAAGAAGCGGACAAAGGAGTATGCCCGACGCCAGTTGACTTGGCTAAGGGGGCTAAAAACCGCCCACTGGTTTGAGTTTACAACCGCGGCAGAGACCGCATTAAAATTAGAACCGCTTTTACTTGACACTTTAGCGAGTGTTTTTTAGGCTTAAATAATAGTTCCGAGCTTAGAAAGGAGCCTATTTTGAAGAGAACAAGATGGACTTCGGAGTCGGTAACTGAAGGCCATCCGGATAAAATCTGTGACCAGATTTCGGATGCGGTCTTGGATGAGGTATTGCGCCAGGACCCAAACGGTCGGGTTGCCTGTGAGACATTTGTTACGGTAGGAATGGTGCTGGTTGGCGGTGAGATTACCACCAGCGCCTGGGTTGACTTAGAAAAGTTGGTGCGGGAGGTTTTACGGGAGATTGGGTATGTGAATACCGAATGCGGATTAAGTGCGGATAGTTGCGCGATTTTGAATGTGATTGGTCGGCAGTCGCCAGACATCGCCCAGGGTGTTGATAAAGGCGGGGCGGGTGACCAGGGGATGATGATTGGCTATGCCTGCCGGCAGACCAGGGAACTGATGCCCTTGCCGGTGGTCCTCGCTCATCGTCTTACCGCCCGATTGACCGAGGTGCGAAAAAAGGGCATTTTGCCTTATCTCCGCCCTGATGGCAAATCCCAGGTTACAGTTGAGTATGAGGATGGTAAGCCGGTCCGGCTCGATAGCGTAGTCATTGCCGCCCAACACAATGAGAGTATCTTAGATAAAAGTGGCACCCGAATTACCAAAAAAGCCCGGGAGGAGATAATTGATGTGGTGGCCCGGGCGGTGCTCCCGGAAGAGTTCATTGACCGTCAGACGAGGTTTTATGTAAACGAGACCGGTAAATTTGTTACCGGTGGACCACAATCCGATACCGGTATGACCGGGAGAAAAATAATTGTTGACACCTATGGCGGCTGGGTCCGTCATGGTGGTGGGGCGTTTTCCGGAAAAGACCCAACTAAGGTTGACCGTTCTGCCAGTTATATGGCCCGGTATATCGCCAAAAACCTCGTTGCCAGTGGACTCTGCGAGGAGGTTGAAGTGCGGTTGGCATATGTGATTGGGCGGGCAGACCCGCTTGATGTTTCGGTAGAAACTTTTGGCACGGAAAAGGTGGCTCCCGCCCGAATAGAGAAAATCATTTGGGAGCTGTTTCCCCTTAAACCGCGGGAAATGATTGAATGCCTCAAACTCCGCAACCCGATATATCAGCCGACCGCAGCCTACGGCCATTTCGGGCGCAACCCATATAAAAGAAAGGATGAAAAACTCGCTACCACCCTTGAGTTCTTCCCCTGGGAGAAAACTGACCGGGTAAAGGAGCTGCAGGGAATTTTATGAAAGAGGAGAAGCTATGAGCGGTGATTTTCATATTCGGGATTTGCAACTGGCGCAAGCGGGGTTAAAACGGATTGAATGGGCGGCGAGGTTTATGCCGGTCCTGCGACGGATTGGTGAGCGGTTTAAGAAGGAAAAACCGCTGCAGGGTGTGAGGATGAGTTGTTGTCTTCATGTCACCACCGAAACCGCTAATCTAATGAGGGTGTTAAAAAACGGTGGGGCGCTGGTTCGGCTCTGTGCCTCCAATCCGCTTTCTACCCAGGACGATGTCGCCAGTGCATTAGTAAAGTTTTATCGCATTCCGGTCTTTGCGATAAAAGGGGAAAGCCGGCAGGTTTACTATCGCCATATTGAGCAGGCGCTCGCTCATCACCCGCAGATTACGATGGATGACGGCGCCGACCTGGTTTCAACTTTACACCGGAAAGGCGGTAAGATTCTCTCGGAAGTGCTCGGAGGAACTGAGGAGACAACGACCGGCGTTATCCGATTGAAAAGTATGGAGCGGGAAGGGGTTTTGGCTTATCCGATTATCGCGGTTAATGACTCATTGACGAAATTTATGTTTGACAACCGTTATGGGACGGGGCAATCAACAATAGACGGGATTCTTCGGGCGACCAATATCTTATTTGCCGGCACTACGGTGGTGGTTTGCGGGTATGGTTGGTGCGGAAGGGGTTTAGCGATGAGGGCGCGGGGGATGGGTGCCGAGGTGATTGTAACCGAGGTTGACCCGATTCGGGCGCTGGAGGCGAGAATGGATGGATACCGAGTGATGCGCCTGATTGAAGCCGCGCCAATTGGCGACCTGTTTATTACTATGACCGGTGATATCAATGTCATTGACAAAAACCACCTCTTAGCGATGAAGGACGGGGCAATCATCAGCAACGCCGGACATTTTGATGTAGAGATAAATCGTGAAGCGCTAAAAGAAATTTCTCAAAGAAAAAGGCGGTTGCGCCCATTCTGTGAGGAATGGACCTTAAAAAATGGGAAGAAGATAATCCTGCTGGCGGAAGGAAGGTTGGTAAATCTGGCTTCGGCGGAAGGGCATCCAGCAATGGTGATGGATTTATCATTTGCCAATCAGGCATTAGCCGCCGAGTATATCTACAACCAGCAGGGCCGGCTTGAGCCTCGGGTTTATAAACTACCGGAGGAAATTGACCGTCAGATTGCCGAACTAAAACTGCAAACAATGGGCATAAGGATTGACCGGCTAACAAAAGAACAAATGCGCTACATCTCCTCCTGGCGCTCGGGAACATAAAAAGTTCTCAATCCGAAACGCTAAAACTGGAGCCCGTCCTGAAAGGAGGGAAAAGCCAAAAGGCATACCCTGAACGAAAAGGAAGGGGACTCCGCCACATCGGTCGGGGAGGGTAAAGCCGAGGGGCGAAGGGCATTATGCCTGATGCATTACACATTAGGCGGTGATAAATTTTGTTCCCGTTTGGCGTTGGGGGGACGGTGGAGAGGAGCCTTCCCGTAGGGGTTACATAGTGAATGGTAACGAGGGAATCGGTTCTGGTTAGCCTGAGACTCACTCGGCTTCCTTCGGAATTTACTTTGCTCAAGATTGCGATTTCTCTGAACACCCTCCACCGCTGTTGGAACCTGCTGGAGGCGGAGATTTGACTTCTGCCGAATGGGTATTATCCTATCTTCTGTGGATGAGATAAGGCTCCGTTACGGAACAAATCCGCATCAGACCTTTGCCCGACTCTATCGGCGCCGGGGAAAGTTACCTCTGAAAGTTCTTAATGGCGAGCCCAGTTATATTAACATCCTTGACGCCCTTAACTCCTATCAACTGGTCCGCGAGTTAAAGGAACTTACCCGTTGCCCGGCGAGCGCCAGCTTCAAACACACCAATCCTGCTGGGGCGGCGATTGGTAAACCGATTACCGGGGATTTAAAGAAATCCCTCTTTGTCTCAGATGAAGAACTCTCACCGCTCGCTTGTGCTTATGCTCGGGCAAGGGGGGCAGACCGGATGGCAACTTTTGGCGATTGGGCGGCTTTTTCTGATGAAGTTGACATTGCTACCGCCAACCTGCTCGCTAAAGAAGTCTCTGATGGCTGTATTGCGCCGGGATACACCCCGGAAGCGTTTGAGATTCTGAAAAAGAAGAAAGGTGGGAAATATCCGGTGTTAGAGATTGACCCGGATTGGGTCCCGCCAAACAAAGAGGTTCGGCAGATTTTTGGACTCTTCTTAGAACAGGAGAGGAATAACGCCAAGATTGACGAGGGTATTTTAAAAAATGTGGTAACGGTAAAAAAGCATATTCCGGAAAGCGCCAAGTTGGATATGCTTATTGCCACCCTGACCTTAAAATATACCCAGTCTAACTCGGTTTGTCTGGCTTATGATGGTCAGGTTATTGGTGTTGGTGCCGGACAGCAATCCAGAATTCATTGCACCCGGCTTGCCTGCCAGAAAGCGGATAAATGGTTCTTAAGGCTCCATCCCCGGGTTTTGGACCTCCAATTCAAAAAAGGGACAACCCGGGGCGAAAAGGCAACCGCCATTGACATCTACCTTGAAGAGAATGCCACTCCGGAGGAGATTCATACCTGGCAACGTTTCTTTGCCACGCCACCGGCGGCTTTGACCCGGGAGGAACGGTGGGAGTGGATTTCCCGATTTGAAGCGGTTTCCTTATCCTCCGATGGGTTCATCCCATTTCGTGATAACATTGACCGGGCGGCCCGTTCCAATGTGCGCTATATTGTGCAACCGGGCGGGTCCAATCGGGATGAGGGGATTATCCGAGCCGCGGATGAGTATGGAATGGTGATGGTCTTCACCAACCTCCGGCTGTTCTACCACTAAAGCCCAAAAGGCAATGTCAGCCTCCCGACCTTACGCTACACCTCACCAATGAGAGTTAAAGTAGAATTTTGACACCTTGACTTTGGTTGTTAATATTTTTATAATAGCAACATATGGGTTTATTAAGACCCCCATCGCAAGACAGTAATATCACCGAGGAGGACAAATGAAGTTAAAGTTAATTAGACTGTTAATCTCGCTGGTCTTTCCGCTGGCGGTTGGTTTTGTCGGCTCGCTTCTCACCTCGGGTCCGGTCAACTCTTGGTATGCCAGTTTGAATAAACCGGCATTTAACCCACCGAGTTGGGTCTTTGCTCCGGTCTGGACACTTTTGTTTATCTTGATGGGGCTTTCGTTTTATTTTGCTTGGAATGTTGGCGGTGCCCGGCGATTAAAGATTCCCTTTCTCGTTTATTTTATCCAGTTAATTCTAAACCTCCTCTGGTCGCTATTCTTCTTTTCCCTAAGAAGCCCCTTACTGGCATTTATTGATATCGTTCTCCTTTGGCTCGCAATTTTAGCTAATATCTATTTATTCTACCGGGTTCGGCGAGTTGCCGGCTATCTTTTGATTCCCTATTTCCTATGGGTGAGTTTTGCCTCGGTTCTCAATTTTACAATAATAATTTTGAATTAAGGAGTAACCATCAATTAACCTTTCCGGACTAAGAAGTAAGGTAAGCCTTTTATTTACACAAAGGAGGCATAATATGCGTTATATTGTTTTCGGCGCCGTAGTTTTATCGGTAGCGATTTCGGTCAGCGGTTGTGGCAGATGCGGTGAAAAGGCAGGTGAAAAGACGGTAGCGCGGGCATTAGAAAAGGCAACCGGTGGTAAGGCAAAGGTTGACATTGGCACAGTTGACCTCTCCTCGCTGCCGGAGTTTCTCCGTTATCCTAACGCCGTCGCGCTGGGAAAGTGGGAAATTTCTAATGAAAAAGGGACCGGCACCAACTGGTCGTTTGAGACCCCGGAGCCGGTGTCCAATGTAGTAACATTTTACAAAAATGCGCTCTCCCACTGGAAGCGGGCGATAACCTCGGAGACCCCGGAGCTAACGACGATGGTTTTTGGTAGCCCGGATGAAAAAGAGATGGTTATTATTGCGGTGGGTAAAGCCAAGGAAGGGGGTAGGACAACATTAAATATCTCCCATTTTAAAAAGTAACCAAGTTCGCTCTCGCCTCTTAACTAATAATTGCTAATTACCGGGTGCTAACCTGTTTTGGGCAATAAGGTTTGACAAAGGCGATTGATTTAGATAGAAGTTAAGCGCCGATGAAGAAATTTCTGCTTGAGGACCCGATTGAGGTCGTTGGTGTGAAAGGACAGCGCCATCGGTTAATAAGGCATTTCTGTAAAGGGTGCCGCATCTGTGTTGAGTTTTGCCCCACTCAGACCTTAGAGCTGGACGAGCATTTTAAGGTTACCGTTGCCCACCCGGAAAGATGTATTGGCTGCCGGATGTGTGAATTCCGCTGCCCCGATTTGGCGATATTTGTGATTAAGCCCGGAGAGAAAAAAGCATCAGCCCGGAGATGAAACAGCTCCTTTCCGGCAATGAAGCCTGTGCGATAGGGGCAATTCGCGCGGGGGTACGATTTTTTGCTGGCTACCCAATAACACCTTCAACCGAAATCGCCGAGTATCTGGCCCGAGAGTTGCCGAAGGTAGGTGGAACCTTCATCCAGATGGAGGATGAGATTGGCTCAATCTGCTGTATGAACGGAGCCACCGCCGCCGGTTTGAAGGCGATGACCGCAACCTCTGGTCCGGGCTTCTCTTTGATGCAGGAAGGGATTGGATATTCAATAATGGCGGAACTGCCTTGTGTGATTGTGAATGTGATGCGGGGCGGACCAGCAACTGGGACGCCAACCCGGACTTCCCAGGGGGATGTGATGCAGGCGCGCTATGGCACCCATGGTGACCATCCGGTTGTCGCCTTGTGCCCCTGGAGTGTCCGAGAGTGTTTTGATTTGACGGTTGAGGCGGTAAACATCTCCGAAAGGTTGCGAATCCCGGTAATTCTCCTGATGGACGAGATTGTTGGCCATATGCGCGAGGTGGTGGAACTACCCAGTGAGGTAAAAATATGGCAGCCAAATAGACCGAAACCGCCAAGGGAGAACTACTACCATTATGATGAGAGCAACAATTACGATGCCCGAATCGCAAGTTTTGGCGAGGGTTATCGGATTCACCTCACCGGATTGACCCATCGGAAGGACGGTTTCCCTACCGATGAACCAGATATTATCAAGTGGAATTTGGACCGCCTGCGAAGAAAAATAGAGGACAACCGTTCCTGGCTCTGGGATATATATTACGAGGATTTGGGCTCGGAGACGGTAATAGTATCCTATGGCAGTTCTGCTCGTTCGGCAATGGCGGCGAAATATGAGTTTGAGCGAAAAACCGGACGCCGGGTAGGAATCATCCGTCTCAGGATAATCTGGCCCTTTCCCACCGAAAGGCTCATCGCCCTTTTACGCAGCGCCCGAAGGGTCATTGTGCCGGAGATGAATCAGGGACAACTTTACCATGAGGTGGAACGCACCGTGAGCCTTAATGTGCCAGTGGTCTCAGTCCAGCGTTATGACGGTGAGATGTTAACCCCGGCGGAGATTATTGCAGCGCTATGATTGAGTTAAAAGACGACCCATTTTTTGATTTCTTTCGCCTGGATGAACGGTTTCCCCATATCCTTTGTCCTGGTTGTGGCATTGGCACAATTATGTCGGCGCTGGTCCGGGCGTTTCTCAATCTCAAAATAAGTCAGGATGATTTGTGTGTAGTTTCGGGAATCGGCTGTTCCTCCCGCGTGCCGGGTTATTTGGACTGCGACACCTTTCACACCCTTCATGGTCGGGCGCTGCCTGCGGCGACCGGGGTAAAACTCGCCCGCCCCGACCTTAAAGTGGTGGTAATTGGTGGTGATGGCGATATTATGGCGATTGGCGGCAATCATTTCATCCATACCGCTCGGCGGAACTTAGACATCACCACCATCGTGGTCAATAACTTTACCTACGCAATGACCGGTGGCCAGTATTCACCTACTACCCCAACCTATGACCAGGCGTCAACCGCACCCTTCGGTAATGTTGAGAGAAGTTTTGATGTCTGTTTTATCGCCAAGGCAGCGGGGGCGATGTTTGTCGCCCGGAGCACCACCTTTCATGTTGTCCATTTACAAAAGATGATTGAACAGGCACTCAAGAAAAGGGGGTTTAGCGTAGTTGAGGTGATTAGCCAGTGCCCAACATTTTATGGGCGTTATCAAGGACTGGGTGATGCGGTGAAGATGCTTAAGTGGTTAAGAGAAAAATCGGTTGACGTGAGCAGGGTATCTGACCCCTGGCAGGTGCGGGATAAGTTTGTGATTGGCGTGCTTCATAATCAAGAAGAAGTTCCTCCTTACACCCAGTTATACGAGTCCGTTCGGAAAAGGGCAACAAATGAAAAGAGTGGAAATTAGACTGGCGGGAACCGGTGGGCAAGGGGTAATTCTTGCCAGTGTAATTTTCGCTGAGGCGGCTGGAGTCTATGAAGGGTGGCAGGTGGTTCAGACTCAAAGTTATGGACCCGAAGCTCGGGGCGGCGCCTCAAAGGCGGATGTGATTCTTTCTGATGAACCGATATTTTTCCCAAAATGCCGAAAACTGGACCTGCTTGTCTGTTTAAGCCAACCAGCGGTAGAGAGATACCTTCCGGACCTAAAAGTTCGGGGAGTGGCGGTAATTGACCGCTTCTATGTGAATGAGTGCCCCCATCCCAACACCATCTGCCTCCCTTTTTCCGAAACCGCCCGAAAGGAGCTGGGAAGGGAGTTGTTTGCCAATATTGTCATATTGGGTGCGGTAGCCCGAATTACCGGGTTGGTGAGACTGGACTCTTTAAAAATGGCGGTTGCCCATCGCGTGCCCAGCAAGTTTCTTGAAATCAACCAAAAGGCACTGGAGCTGGGCTGGAACCTGCCAAAGTAAAAGCACTTGGTGATGCCAATCTAACGAAATTATGAGTTCTATTTTGCCAAAATTGGTGTTCCGCCTCGCAGACGCAGAAAAAATGGGTTATGCCGGGCTTAATAAAAATTGACAAATCAAAATGTTATGTTATATTTAAAGATGAATCTGGTGGTCAATACTTCATACCATCAGACTAAGCGATTGACAGAGATCCTCCTTTGCATAATATTTTGGACGAGATTGTTGAATGAGCACCACTGACCGGTATCAACCAGTCAAAGCCCCTCGGGGCTCAACCCTCTCCTGCAAGGGCTGGCATCAGGAGGCGGCACTCCGAATGCTTATGAACAACCTTGACCCCGAGGTCGCGGAAAAACCCGAAGAACTCATCGTCTACGGTGGTACCGGACGCGCCGCCCGAAACTGGGACTGCTTCCATGCCCTGGTCCGTACCCTAAAAGAACTGGAAAACGACGAGACCCTCCTCGTCCAGTCCGGCAAACCAGTCGGGGTTTTCCGGACCTGGGAGTGGGCACCTCGGGTCCTCATTGCCAACTCCAACCTCGTCCCCCACTGGGCAACGAAAACCTATTTTGATGAACTGGAGTCACTTGGGCTGATTATGTTCGGGCAGATGACCGCCGGTAGTTGGATTTACATCGGGACTCAAGGGATTCTGCAAGGAACCCATCAGACCTTTGTCAGCGCGGGTATAAAGCACTTTCACACTGGCGACCTCTCGGGGAGGCTGGTTGTTTCCGGTGGTTTAGGTGGGATGAGCGGCGCCCAGCCCTTGGCCGCAACTATGGCAAATGCGGTCTATCTCGGAGCTGAGGTTGACCCCGTGAGGATTGAACGGCGTCTCGCTTCAAAAAAGCCCCGTTACCTGGACGAGAGAATTGACGATTTAGACAAGGCGATTGATTCTGCACTTGATGCCAAAGCCCACCGCCGGGCAAAGTCCATCGCCTGGTGTGGCAATATTGTTGACCTCTTACAGCGTCTGAAAGAGAGGAATGTTACCCCAGACCTGCTCACAGACCAGACCTCGGCTCACGATGAACTGAATGGTTATGTCCCCACCGGAATGACCTTTGAGGAAGCATTGGAACTGAGGCGACGAGACCCAAATGAGTATCGGCGACGAGCTTATCAGACAATGGCGACCCATGTCCGGTTGATGTTAGAACTGCAGTCACGCGGCGCGGTAACATTTGACTATGGCAACAACCTCCGGGGTAAGGCGCTGGAGGGTGGATTTCTTAAGGAGGAGGAGATTAGAACACCGGGGAAAATCGGCGCTTGGAAATATCCGGGGTTTGTCCCTGCCTACATCCGTCCGCTCTTCTGCGAAGGGAAAGGTCCGTTTCGGTGGGTAGCGCTTTCCGGCGAGCCAGATGACATATATGAGACCGACCGAATTGTAATGGAACTGTTTCCCGACAATCAACCATTAATTAACTGGCTTAAAAAAGCGGAGGCGGAGGTCCCATTTCAGGGGTTACCCGCAAGAATCTGCTGGTTAGGTTATGGGGAGAGGGATAAGGTTGGGCTTGCTTTTAATCAAGCGGTGCGCAGCGGGAGGGTTAAGGGACCAATCGTTATCGGGCGTGACCACTTGGACACCGGTTCTGTCGCCTCTCCCAACCGGGAAACTGAGGCGATGCTTGATGGCTCGGATGCGATTGCTGACTGGCCACTCTTAAATGCGCTGCTCAATGTTGCCTCTGGCGCCTCCTGGGTCTCAATCCATTCTGGCGGTGGGGTTGGCATCGGCTACTCGGTTCATGCGGGACAAGTTATTGTTTGTGATGGTAGTCAGGAAATGGATGAGCGGATTAAACGGGTCCTTATTAATGACCCGGGAATCGGCATCTGCCGGCACGCGGATGCGGGTTATGAAGAAGCAAAGAGAGTAGCCTCTCTCCATAGGATAAAAATCCCGATGATTGGAGAAAATCGGTAACCAGGAGAGAAACTCTCTTTTTCCCCTCACTTAAAAATATATTTGTTTCAATAAAGCGAGGAGATAGGCCCCAACCACCGTTAACCAGGTCCGCCATTCAACCAAACCGTTGTGCCAGGAAAACCTTCTTTTTACTTCGGGCAAGCCAGTACTTTTAAGAAACCTCTCCTCGGTCCGGGCGATCACGCCGTACTCAACAAAAAATCCAAAAATGACCACCCCAGAAATCCATAGGGGTGAATTGAGCGCTAACAGCATTCCAAGGACAAGAAAAAGATTGCTTAAATATATAGGGTGGGGGAAGAACCGGTAGGGTCCGTTTCGGACAATCACTTGCCCGCCAATCACATTGTTGCGGGCACTATTCCCAAGGTAGCCTACCGCCCAGAATCTGCCAATTATGCCCAACAAAATTAAAAGAAGCCCTCTAATGCAAGAGGTGAGTGTGGGATGAGAAATAAGGTAAACTACCCAAAAAGCTAAAAAACCTATTAGCCCCCGCCAGCGAAAAAGGAAGTTGCCAAGAGAGGAAGGAGCCTTGCTCACTACCCCCTGTTCATCGCGCCCTCAACTACTTTATCCGCTCCGCGGTAAACTCTCCACCGCCAACAATTGGTTTAACCTCAATTTTAAAAACCCCGGGACCGAACAGTTCTGTTTGTGACATTCTGGCGAGTTCCTGTTCTTCTGCCCCCCGTCTGGTGAGCGAAATCTGGCGCACAATAAATGTTGCATCTAAAGGAGATGTCCACCGCCACTTCTCGAGATCTTCCTCGGTGCTCAAACTCCAGTTAAAGGTAAACAAAGTGTCAGCGTAACCCTGGACCATTTTCAAAATCGGCTCCTCCCCTCGGTTTAACCGAGATCTCCATATTACTTCCCCAGAATCCCACAGCACCGTTATCCGCCACTCCTTTGCCCCAAGAAGGGTAACCGACTGCGGTATTTTAAACTTAAATTCCTCCTCTTCTCCTCCCCCTGAGACTTTCACCCTTATCCTACTATTTCGGGGAATTTCAAACCAAAGAACGGTTTCTTCAGCGCGGGTTTCAAGACTAAAACTGTTCCTTTCCCATATCCGGGTTAATTTTCCCTGGATTTCAAAACCCTGCGAGATTCCAGTAAAAAGAAAGAGAAAAACGCTAAGCCAAAGAAAAAACTTTTTACTCTCCATCTCTATCCCTCCCCTATCTTATTTATTCAAAACCAACAGATTTTCTAAGGGCATTATTGACCATTTGGGAATGCGAGCCGGACAGTTTAAATCAATAAGATTAGGTGGTGGCTCTGGGGGGGGCAAATCCTTGTAAGGGACGGGCGGAAACTCCACCAATGGGAAGTTCATATCTTCAACCTTGGCGCCAAACACAAATCCGATAACCCTTCCCATTCGGTCCCAGAGGACATTATCAATAAAAAAACCCCGATGCTGACCCAGGGTATCATACACCGTCTTCCCGATGAGGAAACCACGGGGGTTTCCCATATAGTCATAAAACACCGTCCCGCAGAGCCGATACACCGCTTTACCATAACGATTAAAAATCACCTTTTCTTTTATTTTCACCATTCTTGGTTTAATAATAGTCATCATTGGGTTTATGTCAACCATCCACATTGGCGCTCAGAAGATCAACCTTGAAAACAAACCATTATACATTATAAAAAAAATGGGGAGCATTTTGCTCCCCGTGATGATTTTTATCCTACATTATTCTCCGTAAACGATGATTGAGTAGGTAGAAAAGAGCCCAAGGATATTAGTTACCTCCTGGTCAACATGATGGACCTTAGTGATTCCAGCACTTCTCATTGCCGCCTCTAGGCTGACATCACCGGTGGCAACTATTCCCAGAATGTTGGTTGCGGTTACCTTACCCACTTTTGAAGCGGTGTTAGCACTCGGACCATGATATGCTAACGCTACGCTGGGTGACTTTACGGATGTATAGAGAGTTCCAACGGTATAGAAGCCGGGCATACAACCTATTAATGTCGTTATGCAAAGAAGTGCGACAATGCTGAGCAACAGGGCTTTTTTCATAATTGCCTCCTTTTTATTTTTTACGCCTTGCTGCTATTAACATATAACACATTTAACAAAGCTAAGAGACTATAACAATTTTATTTTTTATGTCAAGCATTTCTTCTTTTTTATTTTCGTCATCGCAGGACCTCCTTTTTGTTATTACGATGGCGAAGCCGGAAGCAATTTTTTTGTTGGGAGCCTCTTCGCTTCAACTCAAATTGCTAATGATTAAACTTTTGAATACAGGTCACCATAAAAATGGTTGCATCACAAACAAAATTGTTAGCAAAATGTTTTCTAAACTTTAAATAGATATACATCTACAAATAGTTATAACAATCTTAAACAACAACAATAAAAATTAAGAAAACAGGTGTAGTAGTTGTTGTAATGTTTAATAATAAATTATTTTTATAATTAGCTCAAATTTGGTAACTTGGAATATTTGTTCATGTTAATAAATATGTGGTTTTTATGTTGAATTTTTTAATTTCAAATTAACTTAATCCTGTTTCCACAAATTTTTCATTTGGGATGTGTGTATTTTATTGGGAAAGTTTTCTTCTAAGGAGTTCTAAGGTATTAGCAAGATTAAAATCTCTATTTTTAAGTTCATTAACCTTTTCTATTGCGTGCATTACCGTGGTGTGGTCCTTTCCTCCAAGTTGGTAACCAATGTCTTTAAGGGACATATTTAGAAAATTCCGCATTATATACATTGCAACCTGCCTTGCGAGCACCACCCTTTTGATACGAGATTTCCCTATTATTTCATTTACTGAGATTTGAAACTGCTCACTGACTATCTTTAAGACCTTTTCTGGACCGGCGGGTTCCTCCGGATGAACCAAATCTCTTATTGCAGCCTCAGCTAACTCGGTAGTAATAGCTGCGCCATTTAATGAATGCATTGCCATCAGACGTACAAAACAGGCTTCTAAGGTCCGAATGTTAGAACGGACCCTACCGGCGATATAACAGGCAACCTCCTCTGGCAGGTTAAAACCCTCTTGTTTTGCCTTTTGTAAAAGTATCGCTACTCTTGTCTCCAATTCTGGTGGCTGAATATCAACCACCAGCCCGCTTCCCAATCGAGAGATAAGACGCTCTTGGAGTGTGGGGATGTCCTTTGGGGGACGGTCGCTAGTAAATACAACCTGACTTCCAGCATCTTGAAGCGCATTGAAGGTGTAAAAAATCTCTTCCTGGAGGCTCTCCTTGCCAACCAAGTAGTGGATATCATCCAATAAAAGTAGATTTAACCCGCGATACTTCTCTTTGAACTCAAGACGGGTATTTTTCCCGATTGCTTGAATTAATTCTAAAAATAACGCCTCCGCTGGGGTATACCACAGGCGAATTCCGGGGTGAAGTGTAAGCGCAGCATTGCCAATAGCTTGGAGCAAGTGGGTCTTGCCGAGCCCCACCCCGCCATAAATAAATAGGGGGTTGAACGCTTTCCCTAAATTATGAGCAACATTCCTCGCCGCTGCCCAAGCCAAACGGTTGCTTTCACCAACAATAAAAGTTTCAAATGTATGCTGAGGTCTGAGCCGGAACTGAGTAGAACCGGGCTGGGGAATTATAGTTCTATTGGGCACCGAGGTCCGAGTTTGTTCTGGGACCGGGACGAATTCAACCGACAACTCCCGACCCACTATCGTCTTTATTGCCAGAACAATTTCGCCAAGATAATGGTGTTGGAGCCAGTCGGCAAAGAAAGAGTTAGGAACAGCAATTTTTACCGTTCCATTAGTAAATTCCAATAACCGGGTGGGCAGAAGCCAGGTCTCAAACGCCTGCCGGTTTAAGCGCAGTTTTAATACCTCTAATACATTTGTCCAAATCTCCTCACCACTCATAAATATAGCCGGTTCTCACAAGATATTTTCATACTTCTCCACATACTTTTCCACATTTGTTATTGCCCTAAGTTGCTGAATTAAAGAGGCATAGCAAGAAAGCGCGTAATCTTTCCACATAAACATATCCTTTCTATAAAGAGGCTTGAATATTAAAACAAATACCCCCCCTGTCAAGCAAAAAATGAAAATTTTAGATGTTTGCCGCTATAACCTGGCCGAGTGCTATTCCGCCGTCGTTTAAAGGTAGCGCTTGGTTATGATAAACACAGATTCCGGCGCGGCGAAGTTTATTTTTCACCCCTTTCCGTAAGATGGTATTTTGAAAACATCCACCGGAAAGGCAAACGGTTTGAATGTTATAAGCCCGGGCAAGAGAGAGCGCATTTTTTACCAGAAGACGGACTAAGGTGCGATGAAACCAAAGGGCTACGACTTCCGATGGCTCATTTCTTAAAACTTTTTCAATTACTCCAAGAAGAATCGGTTTGGGGTCAAGAATCAGCAGTTCTCCTCCGGAAACATCTTTGTTTGCCCTTTGGCTTTTGATTTCTTTAGCTCCTTTCCGGACTTCCCGCCTCCTAATATCTTTGATTTTTTTTGCTTTTATTGCTGCCGCCTCCAGGGCGATAGCCGCCTCTCCGGCAAATGTGGCATCTAAGCAGAGGCCGGTTATCCCCGCCACCGCGTCAAAAAGTCTTCCCAGGCTGGAGGTCACCACCGTCCCTGCTTCACTTTCCCATTCTGTCACCTTAAGCCCGAGCCGAGAGATAGTCTTTTGACTCAAACCGCACTGGTGGCTGTAGGCGAGCGCCAATTTTACCGGATTGGCAAGTTCACCAAGACCAGCATTATGTCGGAGGTAGCCGAGGTGTCCTACTCTTGCCCAAGAGAGGTCATTTTTAACAACCAGAAACTCGCAACCCCATATTGCGCCATCTAATCCATAGCCGGTGCCATCACAGGCAAGCCCAAGCACCGGTCCTTTAAGGTTATGTTCAGCCATTACCGATAGGATATGGGCATAATGGTGCTGAACCCGGTATAGTTTTGCTCCCAGATTTTTGCTGAGGCGCTCAGCTAACCGAACAGAGTGGTAGTCGGGGTGAAGGTCGCAAACTATTTTCTCCGGGGTAATTTTTGTCCAACTCCGAAGGCGCTGGAGCGCTCTTAGAAAGAACCCTTCCGTCTCCACTGAACCCATATCACCAATATGAGGGCTAAGGTAGACCTTGTCGCTGTGAGCTAAACAAAAGGCGTTACGCTGGTCAGCACCGATTCCCAAGGAAGGATGTTTCACGTGAAACATCGGTTGAACAAGCAAAGGTTGAGGTGCATAGCCTCGGGCTCGGCGGACCATAATCATTTCCTTTCCCTCCGGTATAATCACCGAGTCATCACACCGGTTGGCGATTGGACGGTTATGGGAAAGGGCAAGGTGAAAAGAGGTTTTTAGTTTTTGGAAAAGCTCTTTTTCGTTTGTTACAATTGGCTCATCTGGCGGGTTGGCGCTAGTCATGATCAAAACGGGCGGGTTATTAGGGTTAATAGCGTGGAGGGCGCGGAAAAGAAGGAGATGGAGAGGGGTATAGGGGAGCATAACACCTAAGAATGGGTTGTTGGGCGCCACCAGGGGAGATAAAGATATTTTTGCTGTTTCCCTTTTGGGCAAAAGGAGGATTGGGGCGGCTATTGATTTTAAGACTTGGGTGGCCAATGGGTTTATCCGGCATATCGCTTGAGCGGTTTTGAGGTCGCCCACCATTAAAGCCAGGGGTTTTCCAAGGCGCTCTTTGGATTTTCTAATGAGGCTAACCGCCTGGTCATTAGTAGCGTCAGCGGCAAGGTGGTAACCACCTAAGCCCTTAATTGCTAATATCTTACCCGCTTTAATCGCTGAAGCCGCAAGCGAGATAAGGTTATAGTCAAAAGTGGAGGCTTTTCTCTTTAATCTCCGCCCATTTCTTAAAAAAAGGGATAATTTCGGTCCACAATCTGGGCAGGCGATTGGTTCAGCGTGAAACCGCCGATTAAGCGGGTCAAGATACTCCTTTTTGCATTCCGGACACATCTGAAAATGGCGCATGGTTGTCCGTTCCCGGTCATAGGGGAGTTTCTGGATTATTGTGTATCGAGGTCCACACTGGGTGCAATTGATGAATGGATAAAGATAGCGCCGGTCATCAGCGGTTAACAGTTCCCGCCGACATTCAGAGCAGATGTTTAGGTCCGGCAAAATATCAACCGCTGGGGATTTTCCATCAACCGGTGAACGGTGAATGGAAAAGGAATTAAAAGGTTTGGTTTTGATAAAGGAGATTTGAAAAGAGGTAATTTTGGCCAAAGGAGGGGGATGGGAGCGGAGTTGGTTGACAAATTCAGGTAATTTTTCCCCTTGAGCCAGAACGACTACGCCGGTCAAGGTATTGGCAACATAACCTTTAATCCCCAACGATTTTGCCAGGCGAAACACATAGGGACGAAATCCCAGCCCCTGGACCTGACCTTTAATGATTAGAAAAGCGGTGGTTGTCTTCAAAACCTGATTTTGCTAAGTTCTCAATAATAATGCACTTAGCTTTATTGTCCCGCTTTCTTTTCAGTCTCTATGGAAGGTGGCTTAGGCGCCTCCTCTATCTCTGGTTGAACCTCCTTTTCTTGCTCTGGCAATTCCAGGATATTTTTGTCGTCTTTCTTTTTAATAAGCACAGAGATAGAGAGGGTATTACCGGAAAACCATACCGCGCAACCATAGGCACAAACTAACAGTGCTACCCCATAGGCGCAGACCGCTAAAAGGATTGAGCCGATGGAGATGGAGATGTCGGTGGTTTCCCAGACTGCGGGTGTGTAAATCTGAGGTAGCCCATATAAGTTGGCTTCAATGAGTAACATATTGTGGAAAATCTTGAGGACACCCCAGTTCGGGATGGTGATAGTAAACAGAAAACTGGCGCCGTTGAGGAGCTCTCGGTAGGTATCACCCATAAAAGTGGTGAGAACGAGCGAGCCTATCCTACCGGCTAAAGTAGCGGCAAGACCGAGAAGAAAAGAACCAACCTTGGCAAAAAAGCCGATGACTATCGTATACCACACCAGCCGGGCGGGCTGTTCATTTACGCAGGAGAAGACTTCAAAAAGGGTATCAAAGGTATCATTTCCCATTGCGCCGACGACACTTGGGGCGAGAAAAATGGTGAATACCAGGACTATTAAAAGATACAGGATGAATAGTGAAGCAAAAAATGCCGGTATGCCCATAAGACCGACAAATATCGGTCCGAAATAGGGGATTTTCCCAATAGCGCTTAGAATTAGTCCCGCGATGACAATCACCGCGAGAAAGGCGATAATGAGTAGTGGACTGCCCAGGACCGCCCGGGCATTTTTTAAACTAAATCGGAATGCGGCGCTTGCTTCAAAGAACTCGTTTCCCTTTAACTGTTCATAAGTTACCTTTGCGACCGCAGTTCCGGTTACCAGCAGCACAATAACGAGCCAGATAAGACCGAGGGCGTAAATTAACCAGGAATACCAAGGAAATGGTAGGTTGGGTGAAGGGAACGGGAGAATTCGGTAAGCCTCCCAGACCGAAAGCCAGTCGTTTCCTGCGGTGAGATGGGCGGCATAAGTGAGAAGTGAGTACCCGGCCAGCCCAAAAAGAAGCCCGACAAAACTCATCCATATCTTCTTGGCGGAAAAGCCAACTCTTAATACCCGAAATATATCTTTATAGTTAAAACTAAGGGTGCTCATCGTTCCTCCTTTTGTTATGGGAAAAGGACCTTAATTGCCCAGAAAAGAAGAAATAAAATTCCGGCCCAGATTACCCATACCAACCAGCGCTGAGGAAGGGGATAGCGCCTTTGAGGGAAGAATCTGCGCCGGTAGAATTGACCCGGCTCGGGTCGGTTTCCCCTTTTTAATAAGAGAGCCATTGGATTCTATTATCCATAAATCAGGTAATTTGTCAAGGAATTCCCCAAGGGGAACTGGTTATTTAAAAACAACGAGTTTCTTTGTCTTCTTTTGCCGAGAGAAGTAGACGCCGAAAGGAAGTTTTTCTCTATTAACCCGTCTTCCGGTGACATCAAAAAAAACCGCCGCTATCCCTCCCTTTTCGTGATTGCGCGGGCAAAACCAGAATCGCGGGTCTTCGGGAACGGAAGGAGAAAAGGGAAGGTAGGTGTCAAAATATACCCCTTTTGGATAGGTGTTCCCGTATCGGCTAAAAATCGCTCCAAACGGTAGGGCACGGGGTCGAGCGGATTCAAATCGGGCGTTAACGCGGGGGTCATTTAATTTCACCGGCGAGGACCAACACCCAGGCGCATAACTTGGGCTTGAACGAAGATAAACTACTGTTGGGTCGTTTGCCCCTTTACCGCCACAGGTATAGGCAAGGCTGACATTATAAGGTGTGACAAAGAGTGATGGCCACCACTCGTCAATAAACATCTCGCCTAAGTTCCGGGCTTCACTCCAAGAGGAGCCGCCATTAGTTGAGAATCGGGCTACTAAATCCAGCATTTCGGTGTCCCGCCGGGCGACACACCAAACCGCCCAGACGGTTGCCTGCCAGGGGGGCGAGGTGACCGCTGGTGCCACCACCGGAGTATAACAACGCTCTTTGGTTGCAGAAAGAACAGTTAATCCCGACCAGCGGGCCGGGGCGCCATAATAGCGATTTTGGGCGTAGTGAATTTCCCGACCAGTGAGGGCGTAACGCCAAATGCAATGGAGGACCGAGCCGGTGCCAAAGGAGAGGTTCGGGTCGTAGCAGTTCCAAAAATCTTGTGCCGGTTCCCAAGAACGCCCTTGGTCAAAAGAGCGAATGAAAGAGCCGTTTCTGCCTTGACGGTGTTCATTCACATAGAGGCAGTAAAGGTAATAGTTACTGTCGCGGTCAACTGTTACTGAAAAGTCGTCAATAGTATCGGGTCCAACCGCGACCGGCAGGATTTCCCCGAGGAGGTGGTCTTTGCTTACCCGCAGTAGCCAGAGGTCACCATTATTCTCGGCGCCGAGGCAGAATAGAAATACAAAATTGGATTCAATTGGAGGGGCGATGATTTCAATCCGGAGAATTTCGGTGGCAACCAGAGTAGAAAATACCCGGTTCCAGTTTTTCCCCAAATCGGATGAAAGATAGAGGCAAACTTCACCAGCAGGGGTTGCCAGTGCCACTAAGAAATTTCCCTGAAAATCGGCGGTCGCACTGAATGCGGTGAGGGCAATGGTATCAACGGTGATGTCAAGACCGGCAAATTTATTAAAAATCGGCACGGGAATGTCAACTGATTGCTCTTGACAAACATCAGGAACTGAAAGCCCCGGACCAGACACCTGGGTGAGTATGGGCAGGAAGATGATAACTAAAGAAGAAATCACCACCCAAAAGAGTTAAACCAAATTTACGTTTTTGTCAATACTCATCGGGAGGCTTTTGATAATGTCCGATTTTCCCCGCTACTAATCTTTCTGCCCAGGTGAACCCCCTCTACCTGCTTCAATAATCTTAAGGTGAAGAATTTTCTGAGCCTTTGACCTCTTTCTATCTACTTTTAGAGCCCAAGGGGGGAAGGGATTAACGGGTAAAGATGCGCGCTTTGGTGTAAGTTTCTGTTCTTCAAATGGTTATGAACTTTGAGGCAACTGTGAATAACGCCTGGGGGGTGGTGGAGAGGAGACTTTCCGGGGGGCTTACCTTTCTTGTCTTAAGCCTTCATCTTTTCCCGCCTTTTTGGGTAAAATGGTTAGGGTTATTAATGATTGTAATAGAATGTGACTTTTTTCGGGTTTGGGTAGCCATTGTCGATTTCTTGACTTGGGGGGAATAGGGTTTAAGATTGAAGTTTATGAGAAATCTGATGAAGGGTGGTTTGGTCACCCGGACTGCAAAGATGAGTTTTGGTTGGGTTTGGGTTGTTCAGAATGGGGATAAGATAATAAGGGTTGGGTTGGGAAGCCAGGGTCAGGGGAAAGGAGACCGAAGGTTGAAGAAGGATGTTATGGGGGTTATGCGGAAGGGGGTTAGGTTTAAGCGGTGGCGGTTGGATTGGAGCGGTTTGAGTGAGTTCGCCCGGCGGGTTTTGATTCGGTGTCAGGAAATCGGTTTTGGCGAGGTGAGGAGTTATGGCGAGCTGGCGAAGGCGGTTGGCAAGCCTAATGCCGCAAGGGCGGTGGGACAGGTTCTTTCCCGTAACCCTTTTCCGATTCTAATTCCCTGTCATCGGGTTGTTGGTAGCGATGGGCGGTTGGGCGGTTTTAGTGGCGGTTTAAGGTTAAAAAAGAGGCTTTTGGAGTTTGAAGGCTGGCGAGTGGTGGGAAAGGGGTCTAATCTTAGGTTGGCGGAGAGGGGAGAAAGGCAAGATGGCAGAGGTTAAAAAAGGACCGGTAATTGAGCGGTTGGAGGTTGGACCATTAATCACCAACTGCTATGTTTTGAAGTCCGGGGAGGAGTTGGCGGTAGTTGACCCGGGCGGTGATGCAGAGCGGATTTTGGCAAAAGTGGAGGAGTTGCAGGGTGCGGTTAAATATGTGATTGATACCCACGGTCATATTGACCATATTTCAGCAAATGGTGAGGTGGTTGAGGCGACCGGTGCCGAGCTTTTGATTCACCAGCTTGATGTTCCTCTGCTCACCGCCCCGGAGATGAGTTTGGCGGTGATGCTCGGGGTGCGGAGTAAGTCACCGAAACCAACCAGGCTACTAAATGAGGGTGATGAGTTGGTGGTAGGAGAGGAGAGGTTGCGGGTAATTCACACTCCAGGTCATACGCCTGGTAGTATTTGCCTTTTGGCTGAGGGGTATGCCTTTACCGGCGACACTCTTTTTTTGGATTCAATCGGAAGGGTTGATTTACCCGGTGGCTCAGAGTTGCAGATGCAAAGTTCGCTAAGCAGATTGCAAATCCTTTTGAAAAGGGAGACGATGCTTTATCCCGGGCATGGTCCAACTGGCAGTTTTGGGCGGGCGCTTTTGATTAACCCGTTTTTGGGTAGCATTTTTTCTACTTGACCGGTTGCGAAATTTGGGTAGTCTACAAGGTGTAATTAATTAAAGGCAAATGGTAAAGCCAAAATGAGAAAGACCGATAGGAGGAATAATGCCGAAGATTAGAGTTGGTATTATTGGTGTTGGCAACTGCGCCAGCAGTCTGGTCCAGGGGGTTCATTTTTACCGAAATGCCAAGGAAGGGGAGTTTATTCCCGGGATAATGCATGTAAATCTCGGCGGGTATCATATTCAAGATATTGAGTTTTCAGTGGCGATAGATATTGATAAGCGGAAGGTGGGGAAGGATTTGGCCGAGGCGATTTTTACCTATCCCAATAACACCTACCGGTTTACCGATGTGCCGAAGTTGGGGATAAAGGTGATCAGGGGGATGACCCATGATGGGTTGGGTTATTATCTTTCTAAGATAATTGAGAAGGCGCCCGGTCCAACCGCGGATATTGTCAGTGAGTTGAAGGCGACCAAGACCGATGTTGTGGTGAACTTTTTGCCGGTGGGGAGCGAAGAGGCGACTAAGTGGTATGTGGAACAGGTTTTGAAGGCGGGGTGCGCATTTGTGAACTGCATCCCGGTTTTTATCGCCTCCCAGAAGTATTGGCACGAGCGTTTTAAGAGCGCCGGTTTGCCGGTGTTGGGCGATGACATAAAGTCGCAGGTGGGCGCAACAATTGTCCATCGGACTCTGGTTTCACTTTTCAATGACCGGGGGGTGAAACTTTTGCGGACAATGCAGTTGAATGTTGGGGGGAATACCGACTTTCTCAATATGTTAGAGCGGGAACGGCTGCACTCCAAGAAGGTCTCCAAGACCGGCGCGGTAACTTCGCTTTTGAAGTATGATATTGGTGCGGACAATGTCCATGTTGGACCCTCTGATTATGTCCCCTGGCTGACCGACCGGAAGTGGTGTTACTTGAGAATGGAGGGGCAGACCTTTGGCGATGTACCATTGAATATTGAACTGAAACTTGAGGTTTGGGACTCGCCGAACTCAGCGGGGGTGGTGATTGATGCGATTCGCTGTGCCAAACTGGCATTAGACAACCGGCTTTCAGGAAGTATTGTTGCCCCTTCCAGTTATTTTATGAAAACGCCGCCAGTCCAGTTTCCTGACCATGTCTGTCGGGAGAAGACCGAGGCATATATCGCCCGATACGGGCTGAAGCCTTCAAGTCAAAAGCATGCCCCGAAGCGCCCCCGAGGTAGGAGATTGCTTCGCTCGCGATGACGAAAAGGAAAGGCACGCAATGCATTCTTCCGAGTCACCGCGCCGATGTCATTGCGAGGAGCCAAGCGACGAAGCAATCTCATCCCGGATACCAGCTCAGGGCAGACTCCACGAGGAAACCCATCGGTGGAAAGGCGATGGAGATTGCTTTGGGCTTGCACCTTTGCAATGACAAAAAATGCGGGGTTTTTTTATTACTTTTGAGGGGATTGAAGGCTCGGGGAAGTCTACGCAAGCACAACTTTTAACTGATTATTTAAAAAAAAGGGGGCTGGCGGTGGTCTTCTCGCGGGAGCCGGGTGGAACCGAGATTGGTGAGCGAATTCGGGAGGTTATTCTTGACCCGGGATTGAAGGGGATGGATGAAAGGACAGAACTTTTTTTGTATCTGGCGAGCCGGAATCAGCATACCAAAGAGAAGATTCTGCCGGCATTGAGGGAAGGGAAGGTGGTGGTGCTGGAGCGGTATTCAGACTCATCAATTGCCTATCAGGGTTACGGTCGGGAGCTGGGTGAGAAGTTCGTTTCCCGTTTGAACAAACTGGCAACCGGTGGGCTGAAGCCAGATTTGACCATTTTTATTGATGTCCCTGTTGCCTTGGGGCAAAAGCGGAAAGAAGGGGAAGAACTTGACCGGATTGAGCAGGAAGGGTTAAAATTTTATGAACGAGTCCGAGAAGGCTATCTCCGAATTGCCCATCGGGCAAAAGGGAGGGTGAGAACGGTTTTGGGCACCCGCCCGGTAGCGGAGGTCTTTGAAGAGGTTCGTTCAATAGTTGATGTTTTCTTAGCAAGAAAGGGTGTGAAGAAAGGATGAGGAAGCGGTTAATTTTAATTGTCCTTATTGTTATCGCCACTTTTATCGGCACTATTCTCGGTCGGCTCTGGGCGCAGCGGGGGACATCGCTGGCGGAGAGTCTGCAGATGTTCTCCCGGGTAATCGGGATTGTTTTGAACACCTATGTTGAGCCGGTGGACAGTGATAAGTTGGTCCGAGAGGCGGTTAAAGGGATGCTTCAGGCTTTAGACCCTTATTCCGAGTTCTTGGATGAGAAGGATTTGAAGGAGTTGCGAATAAGGACCGAGGGGCAGTTTGGCGGGATTGGGATTCATATCGGCATGGTTGATGGACAACTCACGGTGATTTCGCCGATAGAGGGGACCCCGGCAGCCAAGGCAGGAATCAGAGCGGGTGACCGGATTGTTGAGATTGAAGGGAAGTCAACCCAAGGGTTTACCACCGAGGATGCGGTGAAAATCTTGCGGGGTGAGCCGGGAACCAGGGTAAAGATTAATATTGCCCGACCAGGGGTAACGGATTTGATTCCATTTGAGTTGACCCGAGCAATTATCAATATCAAGGCGGTGCCCTATTCCGGCCGGGTGAGTGATGATATTGGCTACATCCGATTGGCGGATATGTCCCGGGTCGCCTCAGGTGATGTCCGTCGGGCAATGGACTCGCTGTTTGGATTGGGGGTGAAGAAACTGATTTTTGACCTTCGGGCGAATGGTGGCGGTCTTTTGCAGGAAGGGAAGGAGGTGACCGACCTGTTCTTAGGACCGGGCAAGTTGATTGTCCGGACTAAGGGTAGGGTGCCGAGCACTCAGCAGGATTTTATTGCTGAGACTGAGGACAAGTGGGGAGAGTATCCGATGGTGGTTTTGGTGGATAGGGGTAGCGCTTCCGCAGCAGAAATAGTTGCCGGCGCTTTGCAGGACTGGGAAAGGGCGGTGATTATTGGTGATACTACTTTTGGTAAGGGGTCGGTTCAGACAATTCATCCGCTGGGGAGTGAAATCGGGATGAAACTGACTACCGCCTACTGGTACACGCCCAGTGGCAGGTGTATTAATAGGTTGCGGGATAAGAGCGAAGTTATTTTGCGAGACACCCTCCAAGAGGCGAAAAGGACCTTTAAGAGTCTGGGGAGTTTGCGCCGGTCGCTTTATGGCGGCGGTGGGATTGCACCAGATATCTATGTCCCGCCCGAGAAGATAACCGGTCTTGCCGCCAGGATAACCAGGTCGGTTTTCTTTGACTTTGCGACTGAGTATGTAAACAGCCATCCAAACTTAACGATGGCGTTCAAAGCAGATGAGAAGGTTCTTAATGAGTTTAAGGGGTACTTACAAAAGAAGAAGGTCGGGTTTACCGAACCGGAGTTTGACTCCAGTTCGGCGGTTATTGCGGAGATAGTTGAGATTGAGGTTGGTGGGAAACTGGAGGGGTTGCACGGTGAATATGAGATGCGATTGCGCCGAGACCCTTATGTCGCCCGAGCAAAGGAGATTCTTAAAACCGCCCATTCTACCGAAGAGATTTTAAAAAGGTTAAAGTGAATTTAAGGGATGCCAGAACTCCCTGAGGTTGAGACGATTCGCCGGCACCTGGCACCCTTATTGCTTAATAAAGAGATAGAAAGGGTGGTGGTTCGGCGTCCAGATGTTGTTGGTTTCCCGGATAAATCGCGGTTTCAGGCTGATTTAAGGGGAGAAAGGGTTTGCCGGTTAGAGCGGAAAGGGAAGTATCTTATTTTCCAGTTGAAGTCGGGCAAAAGTTTAATTATCCATTTACGATTAAGCGGGCATCTCCGTTTTATAAGCAAAAACGAGCTAATAGATTATGAGCGGGTGCGGTTTATCTTGAGTGATGGCAATGGGGTCTCCTTTATTGACCCCCGGGCGTTAGGTAAAGTTTATTTAGTTGAGAACGATGGTTTGCCTGAGGGCTTGAAGGGGTTAAGCGAACTGGGTATTGAGCCGATTGAACGGGGTTTTACCCCGAAATATCTTAAGGAAAAGTTAAAGGGAAGAAAGAGAATGATAAAGAGTGTTCTTTTAGACCAGCGGGTATGTGCCGGGGTGGGGAATATTTATTCGGATGAGGCGCTTTTCCTTGCCCGGATTAGTCCGTTTTGCCCGGCCGGGAGGTTAAGCGAAAAGGAGATTGTTAACTTAACCCGGTCGCTCCGGCGGGTGATAAGCGATGGGATTCGGCATCTGGGGGCGACAATTGGTGATGGCAGGTATTTACTACCCAATGGTGCAAGAGGTGAGTTTGGTAGTCGGCTGATGGTGGTTGGCAGAGAAGGGTTGCCCTGTCGGGTTTGTGGTGGTGTGATTAGGAGGAGGAAGATTGGCAACCGGAGTTGTTACTACTGTCCCCGCTGCCAGAAGCAGTGATGAGAAAAGGAGGCAGGATGGATAATAGACCGGTTGGCATCATCTGCCATGGTGGTGCCGGGAAGATTGATGATAACGAGAAGCCAGTTTATGCCCGCGGTCTGGCTGAGGCGATAGAAGAGGGTTATCGGTTGTTAAGACAAGGAGCACCGGCCCTGGACGCGGTTATTAAGGCGGTGGCGATGCTTGAAGACAACCCAATTTTTAATGCCGGGACCGGTTCCAGTCTCACTATTGACGGTGTTGTGGAGATGGATGCCGGGGTGATGACTCAGGATGGTCGGTTTGGCGGGGTTTGTTGTATTAGTAGTGTCAAGAACCCGATTCTGGTTGCGGCGAAGGTTATGACCGAGACCGACCATTTAATTTTGGCGGGAGCGGGTGCGGTTGAGTTTGCCCGAAGGATGGGGTTTGAGGAGTATGAGGTTGTTACCGAGCGTGCCCGAACCAGGCTGGAGCGGATAAAAGAAGAAGGCTCGCCCTATTTCCCCAAGATTTCTCAAATAAAGAGTAAGGCTGAGGGAAAGTTGGGAACGGTGGGTGCGGTGGCGATTGACCGAAGGGGAAATCTGTGTGCTGCGACCTCAAGTGGGGGAATAGTTGGTCGGTTGCGAGGGCGAGTTGGAGATTCGGGGTTGCCCGGAGCCGGCACTTATGCTGGACCAAGTGGCGCAGTGTCCTGCAGCGGTCATGGTGAAGCGATAATGAGGATGCTTTTAGCGAAAGAGGTTGTGGAGCGAATGAAAACATTGCCTGCCGCCACTGCGCTAATGGTAGTCCTTAGTGAGGCGAAGCAGAGAAAGGTTATGTGTGGTGCGGTTGGTTTTGATGCTCGAGGTGGAATCTGCTATGGGCATACCACCCGGGATATGGCTTATGGCTACAAGACCGCTGATAGGCTCTTTCTGTTTACCGATGGGGAAAAGAAGAGATAAGATGATAGTTCATAGTTCAAACCAGGAACCTTTCCTCAACCTGCGGGGGATTTTGTTAATCAGTGGGTCTAATAATTGATGCTCCGTAAAGGACTTCCGCTTTTAGTCGCATTAATAAATTTTATCGCCGGGCAGTTTTCCTATTTCGGGAAGAATAAGGTTCAGACCCGGGATTATCAGTTTCAGAGTTTTGAGACCGAGCATTTTAATGTTCTGTTCTATCCGGGTGGCGAAGGGGTCGCCGAGTTCGCCGCCAAGACCGCAGAGGGGTTCTATTCCCAATTAAGTCAAGACCTGAAGATGGAACTTGAGGATAAGGTGCCACTGATTCTTTACCTTTCACCAGCGCAGTTTCGTGAAACCAATATTATTACCGATTTAATCGAAGAGGGGGTTGGCGGGTTTTCCGAGCTCCTGAAAAATCGGATTGTCATCCCATTTAATGGCTCTTATCGGGATTTGTATTATGTGATTGGTCACGAACTCACCCACATCTTTGAGTTTCGGATGTTTTATCGGTCCCGCTTGGCAGTCCTCTTGGGCGCGGTTGGCGAGTTTCAAATCCCGCTCTGGGTTCTTGAGGGTTTTGCTGAGTTTATTAGCCGGCGGGCGCAGGTCGGCGGTGATTTTTTTATCCGGGATTTGGTTATTAACAACCGTTTGGTGCCGCTACCGGAGTTGAATGATTACTATGGTTATCTCGCCTATCGGGAGGGGGAGTCGTTTTTTCGCTATGTCGCCGAGCGGTATGGTCGGGAGAAGGTTTATGAGTTTTTAAACACACTAAAGAGCAAACGGAACCTGGAAGCAACATTTCAGGCGGTTTTCGGGATGTCGCAGAAGCGGATGGGCACAGAGTGGGAGAAGTGGTTAAAGGTTCGTTACTGGCCGCAGGTGGTTAAAATTAGTAATTTTGACTCAATTGCGGAGCGGTTGACGGATCACACTGTTGATGGTTCAGTTTTTAACACCGCACCAAGTATCTCTCCCAGCGGAACGAGGATTGTGATGATTTCCGACCGAGCCGAGTATACTGATTGTTATCTAATTTCCGCAACCGATGGGCGGGTGCTGAAGAAATTGGTCCGGGGCGAGCGTTCGGGTGGGTTTGAAAATTTGCATTTGATTCGCCCGGGTGTTGCCTGGTCGCCCGATGAAAAAACCGTGGCGATTGTTGCCACTACTAAGGGGAGGGACAATATTGCCATAATTGATGTCAATCGCGGTAGCGTCAAGCGCAGGATTTTTGGGAGCTTAGACGCGATTTATAGCCCAAAATTTTCGCCGGACGGTAAGCGAATCGTGTTTGTTGGGGTAAAAAATGGTTTCAGTGATATATACGAAGTCCTTGTCGAGGGGGGTGAGCCCAGGCGGTTGACCTATGATATGTTTGAGGACAAAGACCCGGAGTTTTCTCTCAGTGGCGATACGATTGTATTTGTTTCTGACCGTCCTCAGCCGGGTGAGGATTGGTTTTTTGGAGAGTATGCGGTCTGGTTGCGGTTGCCAAGCGGTGAGCTACAGCGGTTGACCGAGCGAGGTGGCTTTTACGGTTATCCGGTCTTTTCACGCTCGGGCGAGTTTATCTTCTGGGTGACACAAGACTCCTTCTCCTATATCAATGGCTATTCCCTAAGAGAGAAAAGGGTAGTTTGGCGGAGGGAGTTCTTGGGTGAGGTTGCCCATTTGAGTTTATCAAGGGATGATAAAAAATTGGCATTGGCCTATTTTTCTCAGGGTGGTTGGGACATAGGGGTGATTTTTAACCCGATGGAGAAACTCTCGGGGGATACCGTCCAGGTTAAGGAACTGGTAGAAGGTAAAGAGAAACCCTCAACCCCAGCCTTTTATAAAAGTGGGTTGGATTTTGATAAAGTCAAGCCGGTAGGTTTCAACCTCTCGCTTGACTATCTTGCTGGTTATGCCTCCTATACTACCGGTCCCCAGGGTTTTACCGGCTCGGTTCTTCTCGGATTCAGCGATATTTTGGGGAATCACCGCTTTGAACTTTATACCGAGCTCTTTGGAGATATTCTCAACTCCAACTTCCTGTTCCAATACTGGCTTTTGCCTTATCGGACCGACTTCGGCTTTACCCTATTCCAGTGGTTTGACATTCCAGTTTATTATCCCGGTTATCTCCTAACAGAAAGGATAAGTCGTGGAATCCAGGCAATAACAAGTTACCCATTTGACCGGTTTACGCGAGTGGAGGTAGGGCTGACCGGGATTGGCAGTGAAATTGGTGTCTGGCGGTACAATGAGAGTACCGGTTGGGGAATTGATACATTGTTTCGGGAAAGGACCTTTTTTCTAAGTGGTGCTTTTGTCTTTGACAATATCTTCTGGGAGAGTATTGACCCGGTGCGCGGTCTTCGTGCCCGGCTGGAACTAGGCGGTTCATTTCTATCAACCCGCCAGTTTGAGGGGGTTGCTGGAGAGCTGCGCCACTACCTGCGATTGGGCAGGAGGTTTGTCTTTGCTAGCCGGTTGATTGGCGCGATGAACTTTGGTGAAACAGACAGTTTTTACCTCGGCGGTGAGGATGTCCGGGGTTACAACTGGGGCGAGTTTTACGAGCAAAGAGGTCCAGCGCTTGGGCTTATCAACCTGGAGTTGCGCTACCCCTTTATTGACCAGCTGAAACTCGCCTTCCCCTTACCAATAGAGATAAAAAACATCCGCGGCGTCGCCTTTCTTGATGGGGGGATGGTATTTAAGAAAGGGATGCGGGTTTGGGATCAGGGAAGTTCCCGGTTTGAGGATTTAAAATTAGGTGCTGGTTTTGGGCTCCGATTTCTAATCCTTTCTTACTTCTACCTTAAATTAGACTTTGCCAAACCATTATCCACCACTACGGACCGAAGTTGGAAGTTTATCTTTGAATTAGGTTACGACTATTGACGCTGAATGCATAACGCTTCTCTTTGCCTTTTGACTTTTGGCTTCATTCTGCCTACCTCTTTCTCATCGCCTACCCTCCTTTTGGAAAACCTTTCCCGTCAGCGCTCTTTTTGCTTCTCTCTTTCCTATCGCACCGATTCCCCTCTTTCCCTCCGGGCGCAGTTCAAAGGAAAATGGGAAAACCCCGACAAGGAGAGCTGGGTAGGCTTCTGGGAGCGGGAAGGCGTAATGGAGAACGTCCGGTTATCAGCGGTTGATGAAAGACAGTTAGAACTAACGCCGGCAGGCTGGCGCATCACCGCAAGAGGCTTGGAGGCGAGGGTATTAGAACAACTTCAGCAAGTTTTTTATGGTGCGGTATTTAAACCCTGGGGCGAAAAAAGGGGGAGACTTCTCTACCAGTTCATCCCCAATCTACCATTAATTGACCCCGAGGGAACAAAGGGGTTAATCGGGATAGTGGAAATTGATAAAGTTACCCAATTACCAATCCGGATTTGGTGCTATGACGAAGAGAAAACCGCCGAATGGGAGATGAGGTTTGGGCGATTCAATCGGGCGGGAAGGGTAGAAATGCCCTTTATCCCGCTCTTTAAGTGTAAACTATCTCCGGTTGGGATAAGATTAACCCGAGATGAAAAAAGGAAGACCGCGATGATTTTAAAAAACCGGTTAAAAGAACTCGGGGTTGGATATCGGATGAAGTGGGGATGCAAGGCGCTTGACTTAACCCTTGATCGCCCCCTGCCGTTTCCTTCCTTAGAACTCCTATTTTCTCAGGGCCGAGTTGAGCTTTGGAGCGGGTGGTTGATTTCTCAAGGGGAGAAGTGGGAGCCGGGAGTGCGGAGTAGTCTTATCCTGCCGATTGCCGGGGATGTGGCAAAAATGGTAGCGCTTGATTCTCTTATTGCCGAGAACAGTTCTTTATCCGCTAAACCGGAACTTAACCTCCCATTTCAGCCCCAATTACGAATCTCTGTCCTCTCGCGTAGAGATACCGCTTCCGCCCCGCCGACTCTTCTGTCTGGGGAGGCTTCAGGATGCTCCCCTCCGGACTCCCGACGCAAAGCGCCGGCGGTGGTTGCCTTACTCGTCAATGGAATGGTGGTTGGGATTGGTAAAGAAAAAGGGGCTGGTGAGTTCCTATTTGATGATATCGGCGGTGAAGAGAAGTTGCGGATTATTGCGGTATTAGCCAACTATCCCCCTTTACCATCGGGATTCCAAGTAGTTCAGAGCGCTCCTCGGCATTGACTTTTTTTCTTCCTCCGATATACTGAGGGAATGAAGAAGGTGCGACGCTTGACGCTTGAGCCTTTACGCTCGCGCAAGTCATTGTTCCCAATCCTTTTTGCGTTATGCATTTTGCGTTATAGTTTCGCCTCGGTTCAGATTCTCCATAGCGACAACTCCGGGATAACAATTAAATATGAGCCCGGGCAACTCTCATTGACCAGAAGAGAGGATGGAAAAGTAAGTATCAGGTTTGAGGATGCGGACCACACCGCCGATTTTGGCGAGTATGACTTTCCAAGTAAGACAGTTTTGGTGGCCATCCCGCCGAGCGGGGGGGTTAAAGTGGACTTCCGGGTGGAGAAGGGGGGCGTGATTGAAGATGTTGAGCCTTTTGTTGTCCCATTTATCCCGGGTCCAGGAGAAAGAGCAAATTTTAAAAATCGGTTATTAGACCAATGGTTCGGACCGACCGCCCCAGTTAAAGTCAGCGAACCACAACTATTGCGTTCAGTTCGTGTTGTCAGGGTCCAATTCAACCCAGTCCAATACGAATTAGCCAGCAGAAGGCTTGTTTATTTTAACGCTGTTGAGGTCAGGGTTAAATTTGATAAACCGGCGAGTGAAGACCGGTCTGCTCTCCTTTCTCTCCCATCGGTTAGCGACCCCCTGGACGGTCTAATCCGCGAGATGGTTTTGAATGGTGAAGAGGCGCTGGGTTGGAAAGTCCAGCGGAAGAAGTCCGCCAAAAACCCCTATGCGGACTATCCTTTGTGGGTTAAAATCCCGGTTGAGACCACCGGGATTTATTGCCTGACCGGTGAGGAGCTTTTGAGCCTGGGTGTAGGGCTGGAAGAAGTTGACCCGAAAACCTTGGCCCTTTGGAATATTGGCGAGTATCAGCCGATGCGTTCTTACCCCGACTCTTTGACCCCGGTAAGTATCATTGTAGCTGGTGAGGAGGATGGCAGGTTTGACCCCGAGGATTCAATTATCTTTTACGGGCTCGCACCAGAGCACTGGGTTAACTGTTGTAGTGTGTTTGTTAAAAATCCTTATACAAGGAGAAATATTTACTGGCTCACCTGGGGAGGTTTTAGCGGGAAGAGGATGGAATGGGTCCCACCGGGTGAGACAAGTGGAACGTCAGTTTTGAGGTATGGGAAGGAGATTCTTCACCAAGAAGAGGAACTGGACTGTCCGGCACGGGCAGGACTCTACTGGATATGGACGACTTTGTTTAAGTCTCCTGGCGAGGCAAGGAGGGTTTTTTCTTGCAACCTTGAGCTTAGGTATCCGACACAGGTGATGAAGGTTTCTGGGCGGCTGTTCTGGGAGACAGAGAATAATCATATTGTTGTTAGATTTAATGGCAGGGAGATTGGTGCTTTTGTTTTTGGGCAGGAGAGGCGAGCGGACTCCTTTAATTTTGTGATTGACACCGCGCTGCCAGTTAGCTTCCGCAATAATCAGCTCCAATTGGAGTTAAGCGGGGATGGTGAAAAGAAGGTCCATATTGACTATTTTGAAGTGGAGTATTTCCGCCATCTCTCCTTAAAAGAGGGATGGCTCCACTTCTTAGTTGATACATTGGGGAGATTTCAATGGAGCGTTAGAGATGTTGTCGGGGAGCCGCTGGTTCTGGATGTAACCGACCCGTTTAATGTTAGACGTGTTCCTTTGAGCGCAAATTGGGGTGATAGCATCAGGTTTTGTTGTTCAGTTTCTCAGAAAAGGGAGTTTGTGGTCGCGGCAAAGGGGCAGCTGTTGACCCCGAGGGGATTGGAGCTGAAGAGCCCAGGTGGACTGTGGGATGATGGTGTTAGAGCGGACTACTGGATTGTAACCCCGGGTGAGTTTCTTAACTCGGCGGAGCGGTTAGCTCAATTCCGAAATAATAGGGTGAGCGGAATTCCTCAAGCCCGGGCTGGGGTGGTAAGCTTAGAGGATGTGTATGATGACTTCTGTTTTGGGTTAAAAGAGCCGTGGGCAATCAAGCGCTTCCTGCAGATAAAGCAACCCGCCTATGCTCTTTTGGTGGGTGACGCGAGCTATGACTACAGGAATAACCTCAATCAGGTGAAAACTCCGGGTGTGCCACCGTTCGAGACGCCAACATTTGGACTTGACCCGGGCGCTCCCAACCGGCCATTAGCGCTTGATATCTGGTACGCGGACCTTGATGGCGAAGGGACAAGCCCGGATTTAATCTTAGGGAGGTTGCCGGTGCGGAGTGAAGAGGAGCTGGGGCGGTTCATAGACAAACTTGTCACTTACGAGACCGGACCAATCGGGTACTGGAATAGGCGGTTTCTTTTATTGGCGGATGATGAGTATGAGCAGTATCCGGCAAAACCTGATGAGTTGAGGTTTGAACATATCCGGCAGTGTGAACGAACCTCCGCCTTGCCGGGGAATCTTCTTGACCCGGTAAAGGTTTATTTGACCGAGTTTCCGCCCTTGGGGGTAAAAAGTAAGCCTCAGGCAAATCAGGAACTTATGCGCCAGTTGAATCTTGGTGCACTGTTATGGGTCTTCTTTGGTCATGGTGCGGCTGATGCCTTTACCCATGAAGGGGTGCTCACCATCGCCCAGGTGCCTAACATTCAAAATGGTAACAAAACCCCTTTCTGTTTCTTTGGGACCTGCACCGCGGGCAGGTTTGATGATACCAAGTGCGAGTGCATCGCCGAAGAGATGGTGCGCATCCCGGGCGGTGCGATTGCCACTGTTGCGGCAACAATCGCCACCCCAGCGGGTAACAACGAAGTTTTTGCTCGCAATATGCTCATCCCGCTTTTCTCATCACCTGAGAGCGCAAAAACCATTGGCTCCTGCTTCTTTAAGGCCTGGACCACCGACCGAAGTTACCACCTGTTTGGCGACCCGGCAACGGCTCTCCGGATACCACGAAAATTGCAGAGAGAGGCTTATCAAGATACCTTAAGACCAGGCGGGCTCTTCCAGATGGAGGCGCAGGTTGAACCGGATGAGGGGAGAGCGGAGTTCAGGCTTTTCGGCCCCGAGCGAGTACGAGAATATGATTCACCCGGAGGTTGGTCAACAACATATCTACTACCCGGAGAAGAGATAGCCCGAGGGACATTCCAGGTGAAAAACCACCGGTTTTACTGTGAAGGGGTTTTCCCTTGCGGTCTCCTGCTGGACACGGTGTTTGTCGGTAATGGGTATTATGCTCCGGTTTTGAGAAGTTGCCGATTGAGCGGTGTGATATCCTCTGACAATCAGGAAGGGGTCAGTATTTTATTTGACACTATCCAATTTACTTCTATCCCTGCCTTGAGCGAGGACCAGCACGGTCCGGAAGTTAGTTTCTTTTGTGAGGGGCGGCGCCTTGAAGATAGCGCGGTGGTTGGGAAGAGTTTTAACATTCAGGGGGTGATTTTTGACTCCTCCGGAGTCCTGATTGCTCCGGTGCCCGAGAAAGCTCCCTATTACTTTATTAACAAACGGGCAGGGGAAAACTCGCTTACTGACTATTTAACATTTGAGGAAAACTCCTATACCACCGCCCGATTTAATCTGCCGCTTACCTTGGATGGACCGGTTGATTCGCTGTTTGTCATTGTTGCGGACAATCTGCTTAACCAGAGCGTTGCTAAAATTTATTTCAGGCAAGCACCCGTGGTTACCATGGATTCGGTGCTCAAGATTGACACAGTCTTATTGTATCCTAACCCAGTAAAACGGGATGGCTATTTTACTTTCACTTTGACCCTACCGGCATCAGTCCAAGTGAGAATTTATACCCTCAGGGGTAGACTGGTTCGAGACTTAGGGGAGTGGATGGCAAATCAGGGCTACAATCAGATTTACTGGGATGGCAAAGACCAGGATGGAGTCTTTCTTCCCAATGGCGTTTATCTTTTTACCATCAGGGCGAGAGCAATCACCAGTCCTACCCATCGGCAAGAAAGACTGGTTCGGGATAAGTTTCTAATAGCAAAGTGAGGCAAGGGATGCCCCGATTGGCTGTTACTAAAAACAGGAGGAGTTATGGATATTTCAATTAATTCGCTCGCGCTAATAGTTAAGAGCGAGCTAAAGCGGATGATTGATTTGGGCTGTAGTTTTGCCGATGCCCGGTTTTATGATGAGGATTCAACCGAACGCTTGGTACTTTATGATGGTAATCTTGAGGCCAACTATCGGAGAAGCGAGCGGGGAATCGGTATCCGAGTAGTAAAAGATGGCGCAGTTGGGTTTGCGGCCACCGCGGATTTAGCCGCAATTTCTGACTGCTTTGAGCGGGCAAGGGCGAATGCTATTGCAGCACACCAATTGTTGGGTTTCCCCCGAGATATGGGAAGGGCTTCCCCGGTAAAAGGGTTCTACCAGCCGGCTTTTGAAAAGGACCCATTTGAGTTGCCCCTACCCGAAAAACTTGCCTTTTTAAAATCGGTGGATGAGAAGTTGCAGGACAACACTATTGAGCACCGAATTGTGGGCGTCTTGTTTCAGAAGCGAAGGGTTTTCTACTACAATAGCGAAGGGAGCGAAATTGAGCGGTGGGTGATGAATATCTTCGCCGATATGGCGGTAATGGCACGGGATAAGGAAGGAAGAAACCAAAAAAGGAGTTACAGTCTTGATTCTGACGGAACCGGCAGCCGGGGGTTTGAGTGGCTCACTAATCCCCAAGCCTTTGCCCATCATACCGAGCGGATTAAACAGGAGTTGGGAGAGATTTTAGTTGCGGAAACTTTACCGCCAAAGCGGAGAGATGTGATTCTCTTGCCCGGTCAGGGGCATCTCCAGGTGCATGAGACGATTGGTCACCCCTTAGAACTTGACCGCATCCTCGGTTATGAACTGTCGTTTGCTGGTGGTTCTTTGGTCCGTCCGGAGATGATTGGTAATTTGCGATACGGTTCAGAAAAACTTAATGTCCGGGTGATGGTTGTTGAGAACTCCCCCGGGACCTTCGGGTACGATGATGAAGGCACACCGCAATATGACTACTATCTGATTAAGAAAGGCATTTTAGTGAATGTCCTTTCCTCCCGGATTGACCTTGCCGAGGCTAACGTTAAGGCGCAAAAGACGGTGGTGAATGGCTCCGGTGCTTCTGCCCGGGCCGCCGGATTTTATAAAACCCCAATTGACCGGATGACCAATGTTTGTGTGGAATGGGGGGATGATGGCACCTTAGAGGATATTATTAAAGCGACTGAAGATGGGGTGATTCTTGATATGCCGGTCTCCTGGTCAATCGGCTCCAATCGGGAGCATTTCCATTTTGGCTGTGAAATCGCCTGGGAGGTAAAAGAAGGCAGATGCACCCGAGTTTACAAAAATCCAACCTATCAGGGGCATACAATTGAGTTCTATAACTCCTTAGATATGGTTGGCGACCGCTCCACCTGGCGGCTATTCCAGGTTGCTAACTGTGGCAAAGGTGAACCCAACCAGATTATGGAGGTTGGTCACGGGGTGCCGGTGATGAGGTTTAAGAATGTCCAAACTGGAGAAGGAACAGAAAAAGGGTAGAAATGGGGGTAAAAAATGCTTGAGGCAATGGTTCGGGATTTGCTCTTAACGGCGCGGGATTATGCCCGCAAAAATGGGCTCAATGCCGAGTTCTTATTTCACCGCGAACGCTCCAGTCTGATTAGACTGGGCAATTCGGCGATCGCCCTTTCTACCGCTGAGGAGTTGAGTCGGCTTGATGTTTCAGTGCAGGCAGGACGGCGGGTCGGGTCCTCTTCTTTGACCGCGGCGATCACCTCATTCTCCCAGTTAAGACAGGTGCTAAAAAACGCTGAGGAGAGTTGTAAGAACTCCTTAGAGAAGGACTACGACCCAATCTTTGGCAAGGTTGAAGAGCCGGTGGATGATTCTACTGGATATGACCCATACTTAGAGAATCTGTCGCCAGAGAAAAAGGCGGAGTTATGTGCCCAGGTGATAAAAGCAATTAAACCGAGAGGAGATTACAACTTTTCTGGTTCATACTCCAGTGGCTCAACCGAAATTTATTATATCACCACCGCCAACGATAACGAGGCGTATCGTCGGCTTACCGATGGCAAGTTGGTCCTTGTCCTTAAGGATGAGCGGGAGAGATGGGAGCTCTCGGTAGAGCGAACGCAAAAACGGGCAAACGAATTCGGCGCCGAGGAGATAATTGCCGAGTTTGAAAGCCTCCTCCCAATCTACGAAAAAACCCCCGGTTATCGCACCGAGATTAAAAATCACCGAGTCATATTCGGTCCGCAGGCGATTGCCCAACTGGTTTCCCTCTGCATCTGGGGCGGTTTTTTGGGTAGATTCTGGGAGGAAGGGAGGGCATTCACCGCAAAGAACAGATTCGGCGAGAAACTTTTCTCCGAGGAAATTACAATCCTTGACGACCCGACTAACCCGAATGTTTTTGGGATGCCTTTTGATTTCAATGGTAAAAGACGGGTGTTATTCAAATTGGTGGAGCAGGGTGTTTTTGCCGGGCTCTGTTACGACTCCCAAACAGCGGCAAAATACAAAAAGACGCCGACCGGGCATGACTTAGAAAACTGGGATTTGGTTTTTGCCCCCGGTTCCGGTCCGGCTGACCTAACTGAGGCGCTGAAACTTGCTGGGGATGGTCTTTACATCCCCCACCTCCATTATATCCACCTTCCTGACCCAACTCGCGGCGTTTTCACCGGTTCTTCCCGCTTTAACGCAATGTTAGTCAAAGATGGCTCATTGGTCGCACCAATCTTCTCCTCTCGTATCACGGATACCATCCCCAATGTGTTTAACAATGTCTTTGCCATCTCCGCTCGTTCGATTTCTCAAAATGAATCCTCAACCTATGAGCGGCGGATGCCCCAGGCGATGAGTGTGCCGTCCTGGCTTATCTGCGACAATGTCCGAATTTCCGATGTGGCGGAGAGTTTTTAAGAACTATGAATAATGAAGTTAACATCGGCTATGTTGTGGAAGTTAAAGGCGAGCGGGTTCGGATAGAGTTAACGGCAGATACAACCAGACCCTTATTGGGTGATTATTACCCAGGTCAACCCGGTTCCTATGTAAAAATCCCGTTTCACGGACTCAAGATAATTGGTGTCGTCTCTGGAGTGAAGATTGAGGAGGGAAAGGTTGCTGATTGTGTTCTTTTAGGCACTTTGGACCGTTCAGGAAAGTTCGGGCGAGGGGTTTTGGTCTATCCTACGGTGGGGCAACCAGTGCAACCTGTTACCGCCGAAGAGCTTAATAGTATCTTTTCCGAATTTATTGAGTTCGGATTTTCCTTTGGTCACCCCAGCGGGGCAGAAAATGAGCGGGTTTATATAAATGTTGACCGGTTCTTCGGGCACCATATTGCGGTCTTAGGGTCAACCGGTTCGGGGAAGTCCTGTACGGTTGCGAGCATTCTCCAGCAGGTCGTAAAAAGATACTCTAACGCCCATATTGTCGTTCTTGACCTCCACGGCGAATATGCCGCCGCCTTCCCCGGAGAGGCGAACTTAATTCAGTCGGAAAGTGCCGAGGTCCCTTATTGGGTTTTAAACTTTGATGAGTTTGTTGACCTTTTAATTGACCCTAATGAGCCGACCGCGAAAAATCAGATTACCGTTTTGCGGGATTCACTGATACGGGCGCGCCAGGCTTGGGATACTCGGGAAAAACTCTCCTTAGGGAGTTTAATAACTGCGGATTCACCGGTCTATTTTGATTTTGACGATATGCTTTCAATGATTCGGGAGTGGAACATCCAGATGGTTTATAATGCGAAAGGTGAGTTAGAGGAAGGTCCCCTTTACGGAGCATTTGAAAAATTCCTCATCCGACTGGATAGTAAACTATCTGACCCGCGTTATGACTTTATGTTCAAACCGACCACCTATACGAGCAGTGCCAGTTTTCCAGACCTCCTCCGTTCATATCTCTCAATAAACTCGCCCCACCGAATCACCATATTTGACTTAAGTGGGGTGCCCTCAGAGGCGATTGAGGTGGTAGTGGCGGTGGTGGTTAGGCTGGTTTTTGAGTTCAACCTTTGGAACCCGGAGCGGGAGAAGTGCCCGATCCTCTTGGTCCTGGAGGAGGCGCATAACTATGTTCCCAGCAAAATGGAGGGCAAATTCACCGCGGCTCGCCAGGCGGTTGAACGGGTTACCAAAGAGGGGAGAAAATACGGCGTTGGGTTGATTGTGGTGAGTCAGCGCCCGAAAGAGCTGTCGGAAACGGTCCTTTCCCAGTGTAACACATTTATTGCAATGCGTCTGACCAACCCGGAAGACCAGAATTATGTTCGGCGACTGGTGCCCGATTCGCTGGCAGGACTAATGGAGATGCTACCGGTCCTACGGACTGGGGAAGCGCTGATTTTGGGCGAAGCGGTGGCGATGCCGACACGGACAATGATTGACCTTCCTGAGCCCAAACCGATGAGCGGGGATATTGAGTTTGACCACTGGTGGTCAGCAGGTCCGGCGGAACTTGATATCGCCCAGGTGGTAAAGCGTTGGCGAGCGAGAAGGCGTGACATTTAGCTAAAAATTGGGCTGTCAGAAACAGCGGTTAGTGGGCGAGTGCCCTTCCCAAATAATAGGGCCAGATAATTATGGCGAGAACCCCTTTCCAGAAAAATGGCAGGTGTAAATAGCCAATTGTGAAAAGCCAGCCAATAAACCAGACTGGACCTATTAAGGATGGTCCACTCCACTCATGTTTTATTTTCATCTTGCCTCCTTTTAGAGGTAGGATTTGAGGAGGGTCTCCTGGTTCTTTATCTTTGCCTCAACCTTAACCTTCTAAAAATAGCGGGGGCTGGATTCGAACCAGCGACCTTGAGGTTATGAGCCTCACGAGCTTCCAGGCTGCTCCACCCCGCAATACTAATAATTTACCATAATCATTTCCGAAGTCAAGAAGCGAAGTCTAATCTGGAAGGGCAAAGGAGACCCCGTTTCGAACGGAGTGAGGAATCTCCCGGCGAGGAGATTGCTGCGCTCGCAATGACATGGGGTGGGGGAGCTTTTGACAAAAGCAAAGGATATTCTAAACTTAAATATGTCGAGATTGAAAGGAATTACCCGATTTACTCTTAAAATAGTCCTGCTAATCGGGTTATTGCCACTGGGTTGCCCCTCTTCCGACATCAACAAACCTGAGGTTACCTTTGTCTTTCCTCCTGCTGGCGCTACCCTTGATACTAACATCATAATGCTAAAGGCGGTGGCTACTGACGACAAATGGGTTGCCAGGGTTGAGTTTTATGATAGCACCGTCAAGATTGGTGAGGACTTAACTAGCACCGCCGATACCTTTGAGCTCCCCTGGAAACCTACGGTTGGAGCGCACCTTTTGAAGACAATTGCAGTTGACTCCGCTGGAAACAGCGGTGAAGATTCGGTCAATGTAACA